>ENA-OPSY01000025-OPSY01000025.1-human-gut-metagenome-genome-assembly--contig:-NODE-25-length-97389-cov-30.575575_pt1:0-92500 | contig 97389 bp, 73 predicted proteins | sample MGYA00241464_ERZ501920 | MGnify/ENA primary metagenome ERZ501920 (study PRJEB25962, sample SAMEA2042396) | human gut metagenome | biome: human gut; feature: human-associated habitat; material...
GCAACGTGGAGAAGTACCGCGAGGTGGGCATCAACTGGTGGGACTACTGCGGTGCCATTCTTGTAAACTCCTACCCCACCTATTTTGAGAAGTTGCCGCCGCTCATCGCCAAAATCAACCGCGAGAAGCGCAACAGCAAGAACTATGTGCTGTTCCTCGGCTCCACCGATGCGGAGACAAATCAGGCTCCGTGCCTGTCGCTCGTCCAGTTCCAGATAGAGAACGGCGAACTGGTGGTGTCGGCTTACCAACGCAGCTCGGACGCAAACCTCGGTTTGCCTGCGGACATCTATCACCTCTACCTCATGGCTCGGCAAATAGATTTGCCTTTGAAGTCCATCACGCTGAACCTTGCGAATGTGCATATCTACGAGAACAACATCAGCCACACACGCCAGTTGCTCGACGGAAACGAGAACGTGAGATTTGAACTGAACGTGTAGCCATGAGAAAGCAGTATTTATCGGCACCGCTACCGTTCGTGGGGCAGAAGCGCATGTTTGCGCGTGAGTTTATCAAGGTTCTCAAGCAATATCCGGAGGACACGGTATTCGTGGATTTGTTCGGCGGTTCGGGGCTGTTGTCGCACATCACCAAGTGCCAGAAGCCGGATGCCACGGTTATATACAACGACTTCGACGGCTACCGAAACCGCCTGCAGCACATTCCGCAGACCAACCGCCTTTTGGCTGACCTGCGCAAAATGGTGGAGGCGGAAGGCATTCCCAAGCACAGCTGCATCCGTGGCGAGCTGCGCGACCGTATATTCGCCAGACTGGAACAGGAGGAGCGTGAGGTCGGGTACATCGACTTCATCACCATATCAGCAGGACTGATGTTCTCCATGAAATACAAGATGAGCATTCCCGAAATGAAAAAGGAGGCTCTGTATAACAACATACGCAAGTCTGACTACCCCACTTGCGAGGACTACTTGCAGGGCATCACGGTGGTATCGTGCGACTACAAGGAAGTGTTTGCCCGATACAAGGACGTGCCGAATGTGGTGTTCCTTGTCGATCCTCCATATCTCTCCACCGATGTGGGTACATATAATATGTACTGGCGACTTGCCGACTACCTTGATGTGCTGACCATCCTTGCCGGTCATCGTTTCGTTTACTTTACTTCCAACAAGTCGTCCATCATCGAGCTTTGCGAGTGGATGGGCAGAAACCCGACCGTGGGCAATCCGTTCAGGAACTGCCACAAGGTGGAGTTCAACGCCACCGTGAACTACAGCTCGCACTACACGGACATGATGCTGTTCACCGATGCCGCCTGACGGCGTTATAATTCAATTCTGACGAAATAAAAAGAGCGTTCCAAGCAATCAGCCGGGAACGCTCTTTCTGTTTGATACGGGGCAAATCAGAGCCGTTTTATGGCGACATACTGATATACCTCTATGGTCTCCACGATGTCCTCGTGGTCATGGTTAGTGATGCTCTGCGCAAGGTCAAGCTCTCCGAAGGTCTCGCCTTCCAGGTTGGCAAGCCTCCTGTGGATTTTGTCGGGCAGGTCGAATACTTCCAGCGCATCTTCCTTGAACGGACTGCCCTCGCTGGCAGCGCCTGTCCAGTCGGTGACGATGTGGAGGGTTATCTGTGGCTCGGCACGGTATTCCACGCCGTTCACTACCGGTTTCCACTGTATCGGGCCGAACTCCACGAACACGGCCGGTCTCTCCCACCCCTCTTCCTGCTCGATGAACTCCACATTGCGGTTCCACAGGTCGATATGTTTTATTTCCGCTATCGCCCCGAGTTCCCTGCAAAGAAGGTTATAAAGTTCTTTTCTCATTTTCGCTTGATTTCAAATTCCACATTAAAGTATTCGGTGATGTTCTCCTCCACGATGTCACGGACAGCCTTTTCCACTTCGGGCGACACGCCCAGAAAACGCCTGCGCGGTATCTTGATACTCTGGCCCTCTTTCATCAGCGCCATGTACTTCCAGAACTCGGCCTCGGTGCCCAGTCTGACGGTGCGCTTGTCATTGCGCCGCTCGCCGTTCTTTTTGCGCCCGAACGCGCCTGAAGTCTCGTAATACTTTGCCCAGAAAAAGCGCTTCATCTTTTTCGTCACCTTTATCTCGCCTCCGTCGTTGTGTATGGCCGCATACGGCAGCGTGGTGAAGAACGTGATGCTGTTCTCGGTGGTTCGGCTGCTGATGCTCTGGCGGAGGGTGCCGGTGTCTATCAGTATGGAACCGCCCGGCCGTGTGGGGCTTTTCCTGCGCTGCCACGCCTCGCTGAAGAAAGCCTGCCGCTCGAAGTTCCTGTCGAACTCGTCGCTCATCTCCACCCTAATGTCGTTTAGGATATTGCGGATTATTTTCTGTACGTCCCGGTTCATCGTCAAAGTCAAACTGAAGAAATGTCTGTGCCTCCTGTGGCACTTCGTTCTTCGGGTCGCAGGAGGCATTGAGGAGGTTGTAGAAGGTCCGCTCGGATATAGCATAAACAGGATATACGAACCTGCGCCATATCTCGCGGTTGCTGATTCCGCTCTTGGCATGCTGGTCGTATATCCTATTTATGTCGGTGACACGTTTCTGGTAACTTGCTCCTCGCCTCTTTGCCATAAACTGTTTTTACTGTCTTTCTCTCGGTTTGTAGGGACGGATGTCGTAGGTCATCTTCGCGCTGACGGTCACTCTGCCCGTTCCCTCGCATTGTTCACATGTGTGCTCCCCGCCTGTCTCGCGGTCTTGGAGCCGTCCCATGCCGTAGCACTTCCGGCACAGGGCCACTTTGGGTTTCTTCTCCACTTCCTGTATCATGTCTCTTCGTTTTTAGGATTCTGTCATTCCGAGCGGTATGGGTTTCCACATTCCGTTCTCGTTCTTTATCTCTGCCCTGATGAACTGCTTGCTCACCTCCGGCTGGTAGCTTTCCTCGATGATGCGCACGCCTTCAAGGAAACGCTCGTCGCCGGTGTCCTGCGCCACCTTGCGCAGCTGCACGATACGGCTTGCCTTCAGCGTTCCCTTGGCATCGCGTGCCAACAGACGGAACACCATGTTCACCAGTGCCTGTGTCTTGTCGTCGTTGGCAAGGCTGGCGATGTACTCCTTCACGATGGCGATGCCGTCCTCCACGGTGTCACGGTAGCCGTCGGTCACATACACGCCGAGCGTGATGCGCTTGTTGCCCTCGGAGTTGGTGAACGTATGGCTGCGCTGGTCGTCCTTGACCTTGGTCTTGAACAGGTCGGACTTCATCTCCAGTATGGTCTTGAAGTTGTCCATAACCTTTTGCTTGCTGTCCTTGATTTGCTCGCTGATGCTGAGGAGCACGGGTATGGAGTGCTCTATCTCCTCGTCCACGAGCTGTTTGTACTCTTCACGCTCGGCCTTGGCCTTCGCCTCTGCCTCTTTCTTGGCTTTCGCCTTCTGGAATGCCCGGTACTCGGCCATCTCCTCTGCCGTCATTTCAACGGTCTGCTTGTTGTTTTCTTCCATGTCTTTGTATTTTTATGGGGTTAGTCCTCATCATAGTTCTGCATCTCGGGCTCGTCTATAAGCATCGCCTCCTGTTGTGCGTATGCCCAGTCGGCCAACTCGCCGAAGAACTCGGCGGCCTCTTCGCGCTCCATGTCAAGGGAGGTTTCGAGGACTTGCTGTCTCAGCACCTTCAGTGCCTGTTCCTGTTTCCTTTCCATATCTGTCAGCATGTTGGGGTGTTTGCGTCCATGCGGATAACATAGGCCACGTCCACCTGTGGTTTGACTTCAGTATTCTTTGGCTTCAGTCCGCCCTTGCGCCTGATAGAGCGGAGCTTTACAGAAAGTTGCTCCAATTCCTCGTTACTCAGCCGGGCGAACACCTGGCCCGCGATGCGCGGGTCCTGGCAGAAGGCGTTGATGCGTGTCCAATCCGTGGTGTCGATGCCGAGTTTCTGCATGAGCTTCAGGCACTCGCTCCTGCGTTTCTTCTGCTCGTCCTTCTGACCGTTCAGCTTCTCCAGCGCGTCACAGCATTCGTTGTATTCTCTCCGTGTCATCTCACGGAGGCTGTCGGTGCGGTTCCAGGTGTACTGCAGTACTATCTGCCTTTTGAACTCGTCACGGCTGCCGTTATACGGCAACTTGTTGAAAGCCGCAAAGAACCGTGCGAAATTGGTTACTTCCTGTGCCATGGTCATTTTCCTTTTACAAGTTCCTTGACTGACGCTATGGCAGCGCACATCATCATCAGTTTTACTGTCTTGGCTTCTCCCTCAAATGCGTTATAGTCGCATTTGATAGGGGATTTGCTCATTGCCTCCCAAATCTGTTCCGCCTCCTCGTCCTTCTTCTGGTCCATCAGAAAAAGAAACGCATCATATTCGGAGCGGTCAAACTCAAACACCAGTTGTACTTTCTTTTCTTCCATATTTTCTATTTTTTAATGTTATTCGAACAATACTTTAATGCCGCACGAACTGGCAACATCAAGTTCCAGCTTTGCGCCCTTACTCAGTTCCCAACCCTGCAGCATGTAGATGCAGTCGCATTCCAAAAGCAGGGCGATGTCCCTTCTCATGTGTTCCCTCCAATGTGCGTCCTGCGATATGCCGTTCTCAAAGGGGTTCACCGGCTCGTAGCCTTTTATGGAGAGATAGCGTGCCGCATGGTTAAAGGCTGCCATGCGCTCCTCAAGGTCGTAGTGGGCTATCGCCCCGCTGATATAAACTTTCTTCTTCATCTCTGTTATGTTTTAGTTGTTAGACTTGTCGTTGTAAACCTCTACCGCTTTCTCTGCCCAGATGGTGTAGTACTCGCTCACATTGCCGGAATAGCGTCCCTGGCAGTAGGCCCTGAAGCCTTGTGTCCTCACCTTCACCCCGGCTGCGTATTTCAGTCTGATGGCTGGTTTTCCCATGGGCTTTCCTTTGTCCTCTTGACTGACGAAGATAAAGGTCTTGCGCTTGAAGCGGTCTATCAGTGCCCTGGTCAGCGAATACTCCCACCCTGCCTCGTATGCGTACTGGTAACTGTCCACGATGATGAACTTGGCGCTCTTGGGCTTTGCCAGACGCTCCTCCAGTGCCTTGATGTCTCCGTCGGTGATGATGCGGAACGAGCCTTGCACCTCGGTCATCTTGAACTGGGCGAGCCGTCGCTGCATCGACAGCCCCACGCCTTCCTCCAAGGACACATACAGCACGTTGCCTATTCCACAGAGCATCTTGGCGAACTGCATCACAAAGGAACTCTTGCCGCTGGCACTGGGTCCGCTGATAAACCATGTGTCGCCCTCCTCCGGCTGGCCGAACACGTCTTTCCATTGTCCCTCAAATGGGAGTGCCTTGCACTTGATGTTCGCCACGTCCTTGGGGCTGTATGCTCGCTTTGCCATATCACTTCTCCGTTTTCAATTCGGCAATCAAGGTGTCCGCCAAATCCACTGCCATTCTTGCGTATGCCTTGTCTTTGCCATTATCAGATTCACCTTCACTTATGCCATTTATCAAGTTAGGATTCCCAAGTATTGCACACAGAATATCTTTCGCCACCTCATACCGACGCTGCTCCCAGTTGGGTTCATTGCCTTTTCTCATTTCTCGGTAAATGCCAATTACAGCGTCCATCGCTTGCATTTCTATCTTCGTTATCATCTTCGTGCTCCTTTCCTTTTTATGTCTGTTGTCACATAGCACCAACCCAAAAGACGCTTAAATGGTAGTCCTATGCCGTGAATGGTCTGCATGATACAGAAGTCTCCGTCTTCATCAACCTCGCCATCACAATAACCCTGATATACTTGTAGGTTATCCATCACAAACTTTGCTTCACGATTCTTATCTATATTCTCCAACTCACTCGGTGATTTAAGTACCCGACGGCTACCGCCTGAAAAAGTCACTGTTATCTTCGTTTTCATGCCTGTACCCTTTTAAGTTTCTCTATCTCCGTGTAAACTCGTCTCAGTCCCCCACCCGACTTGCGTACCAGTGTAGCTATGTCAGCACCTTCGGGGGCGTTCGCCCGTGCCACAACGCTTGCCTGGTCTTTCAAGAACTTCTCGCGCTCCTTGCAGTCATCGGGTGTTACCTTGGAGTAGCGGTCGCCGTAACGACTGAGCATTTCGGTGTAGCCCACTTTCTTGCACTCTATGGAGCGGTTGATTTTCGCCTTCAGCCCGTCTGCTCCCATCATGTACCAGGCGCAGCATCTTTCGGTGGCGTTCCATAGGGCTTTGAGTTCCAGGAATGCCTCGTACTGCAGGTCGCCGGCCTCGTCCAAAATGATGAGCGGCGTTTCGATGGAGCGGAGGTAATAGACCAAATCCTCATACACGTCGCTGTATCTTCCGTTGCCGCCTACCCCGAACTCGGTGGCAATCTTGCGCACAAGTTTCAGTTTAGTTTTCACTTGCGAGCAATCTACATAGATGGCGTTGCGGTGGCACTGCACATAATAGCGTGCCGTGAATGTCTTGCCGATGTTGGGTATATCACAAAGTATCGCACTCAGTCCGCTCTGTTGGCTGAACTCTAGCTGCTTGGTGATATAGTCGAAGGTAGCGGTGCGTGCTGGCTTCCATTCAATGCCTCCTCTGAGGTTCACACCCAGTCTTCGGGCGATGGTTATCCAGTTGGCTTCGCTCAGTGCCTTGTCGGTCTGACCATTCTTGATGGCGCTATATACCGAGGTGCTGATGCCCAATGAAGCAGCGTGCTTGGCATCGCTCGGATAGTTCGTGCGGTTGGTGGCTATGGCCTCCAATATCCGCTTCTTGTTCTCATTCGTTATCATGTCTCACGTTATTTTAATTGTATTCTAATATCATTCTATAAATCTGCCAACGGGTCAGAAATGTGGTAGGTCACTTCCATTTCCTGCTCGCTTTCCATCGGTGGAAGTTCAAGCGGTGGTGGTGCAGCCTCTTCCGAAAGTTCCGACTTGGATATGCCAACAGTTGCAATGGCGTTCTTCTTCACGTATGCGTTGAATGCTGCTATCTTCTTCTGCTGGTTCACGAATATCTCCTTGTCCTTGTCAGTCTGCTCTGCATCGGCAGTGTTGAACGTGCCCACGTCCTCGAGCTTGTCAATAAGTCGGTCGTTCTGGAAGATATAAACATCAGTCGCGTTGCCGTCCTCATCAGTCAGATAGTAGGCATCCACCTTGTAGTTGTTCGGATCGAGACGTTCCATCACTTCAGTCTTGCTCAACCACCAGTCCTTATACGCCACCCTGCAGTAGCTATTTCTGCGTATGGAGGTCTCAGTGTGCTCACCGATGAAGCGTGCCCACACCGATTTGTCCATTGGCTGAAGCGTTGGGTTCATATTGGCTTCAAGCACTTGCCAGCGTGTCATGCCGGGGTATTTCTTCTGGTTCGGGTGGAGGGTATTGTTGAACTCCTTGATGTCACGGATGTCATCTGCAATCAGTTCTTCCCATGTGTAGTACTGTTTGTCCTCGTAGGTGTCATTCTTCTCGTCAAACACCTTCTTGGCTTCCGTGCGGTAGTGTCTGTCTTTGGCATAGAAGCGTCCGATGCCGAAGTGGTTCCGATGCTCCACCCTGCGTTTCTTGGCACCGTTCATCGGCTCAGCGTATTTCTCTTGGGAGTTCATAGGGGCGCAGAAACGCACAAATGGGAACAATACTCCTGCCTTCAGGAAACTCTCTTTCCACTGACTCATCAAGTGGTTCTCTACCTCAACCTGCGCCGGACAGCCCCAACCCTTGCTTTCTATAAGTCGGAACATCGAGCGGAAGCAGTCGGCAACCAAGTCCACGTTCTTGTTGCGGTTGTAGGCGTAGCCCACCACACACTGGCTCGTCACATCGTAGGCGTAGTATGCCTTCGGACGTGCCTTGGTATCCTTTAGTTTGCGTGGGAGGTCGCGGTCATCGAATGAAATCTTTGAGAACGAGAACTCGGGCGCATGACGATGAACGTGTGGCATCTGCTCGTGCATGAATGTGGTGTAAGAGTCAAGCGAGTGTTCAATAAACAGTCGGTTCTTGGGCTTGTTAAGATAGTTGGTGATGGTGCTTTCGCTCAACGACTTCGGGTCACCGTTTTTGTCGGTCCACTCGCTCGCATCGAAAAGCTCACCAGTCTCTGGGTCATACACGTCCAGCTCACCGCACACAAACGAGTTGTACAATTCCCAAACATTGGTATTGAACGGTTTGTTGGGTAACACGGCTATCGAAAGAATCAAACGCTCGGTACGGTAATCCACCTTACGACTTGCCTGGTTGCCGAACTTTCGGCTGATGAGACACTGGTAGCCGTCTCGTTGGTACTCGTTCACCTTCTTGCGGAAGCGCAGCATACTTGCCGGCAGCGTGTGTCCGGTCTTCATGCGGTAGCCTTCCACGGCTTGCGACATCATGCTCCAGTCGTATTTCTGCCCCATCGTCTTTTGTATTGCCTTAGCGTTGTTGTAGAGTTTGATGCAGGCGTTCAGTACACTGGCGTTGGTCACATACTCCTTCACATGGGCATCGGTGGCGTGGTCGTGTCCGCACTGGGTGCGCCAGTCGTTGAAATAGGCTACGGCTGCCTGGTCCACCTCGTAGTTGGCATCAAGCCAAGCAAGCAGCACCTCCATAGAGGGGTCGGGATACAGGGTCTTGAGCTTCTCCTGATAGGCATCTGGCAGACTGCTGACCGCGATGAGCGCGTAGTTATTTGCGGAGCCTCCTCCACGACGCACTACATCTATGCGACCGCGTGCGGAGAGCTGCTTGTAGTTGGAAACGGTCATAACGCCTCCGTCCACAAGTTCCCGCATCGAGATGCAAAGTCTGTTATCGTGGTACTCCATAATTCTGCCTCCCTTACCTTAATGCACTTGCGAACTTTTGGATATTCTCAATATCCGAAAACATAACCTGCTCATAGTGTTTAACTTTCACTCCTTTGAAGAAGATATCTCCACTATTGTCGTTACGGCTAAATTCCAACATTGCCCCATTTGGCAGATATTGTCGCATATAACCATCATAGTCATGGAATGTTTCCATCGCTGGTAGGTCATTCATCAGAATACCATAGTTTTCAAAAGCAGCCTTGCGTATCTTACGTGCAAGTTCGCTATCACTCTCGAAGAACAGGGCTTTCCACAACATCACGGAAGATGTCCCAAACGTTTTTAGCAAACGTTCTCTAACCTCTTTTGTTACATGAATGTACTTTTTCATATCTCACTTGTTTTAGTCTTTATACTTGTGGAGTGCGGGGAGTCGAACCCCGTGGCTGTCCTACGCTCTTCGCTTTCGCTTATTCCAACTTTCCGGCCACTGCAACCGTGCCACTCCTGCGGTCTTTCCCGCTGTCATCCGAGGCTAACCCTTACCGACTACCCAGTACGGTGGCTGACTATCCAGTGCAGCATACGGGGCTTCCGTGTTATCCTTCAATCATTTTACCTCGTTTATCTTCGGTCTCAGGCTGCATCCATAGCAGGACATCAGCCGTCTTATCAATCGCACCACATAACTTTCTGGTGCAGTGAATACGATGCCATCCTCTTCCGTGTAGCTAAAACTTACACCGTCCATTATCAGAACCATCGCCACCTTGTGCTTCACGCTCTGTGTCTGCCACTCCTTTAATTCGCTGTCGTTCATATTCTTTAATTGCTAAAATTCGTTATTCTCGGCCATTTTTCGTACCTTTGACCGCTCGTTAATTCATTAACACGTTGCAAAGATAACACTTATTTTTGACACACCAAATAGAATGGCATTTATTTTTGACACTGAATGGAAAATTTGAAAGATAGACTGAAATGGCTTGCACAACAGAAAGGGCTTTCTATGAGAGCTTTTGAAGAGAAATGTGGCCTTGGAAGAGGTAACATAAGTAACATGAGTCAAGATGGGACTCTTGGGTCTGACAAACTGACAAAGATAATTGACACATTCCCAGGAGTTGACCTATATTGGCTACTCACGGGAAAAGATGACCCTACCGGTTCACTCAATTACCAAGGTTTTGATGAAACGCCAAATTCAAATGACCCTCAATTACTTAATAAGCTATTAGAACAAGCAGAGGAGATAGGACGATTAAAAGAACAAATACGACAAATGACTATTGAAAAAGAAAAGCATGTATCGGATGCAGACACTTCAAATATTGCAAGTGCCGGGTAAACCCATTTCATGTTATCATTGGTGGTAAACCATAACACCATACATATACCCCTCCAATACCATTAGTACCCTCATTTGGAGGGGTGTACCCCCTCTTTTAAGGATTATACCATACAAGAAGTCCCATAAACACAAGGCTTTAGACAAAACCTGGCACATTTTACCTATATCACAAATGGGTAGTTTCCCCCACCCTACCCCTTAAAACATTCCTTTTCCCTCCCCCTCTATCCTACCCCCTAAAACCCTAAATGTGTAACCCCACTTTTCGGAAAATGTAACCCCACTTTGTAACCCCAGCCGTAACCCCAGCACCTATTTTTGACATTTTTGAGACCATCTCCCCTTATCACATCATAACGCCATTCAAGCATCGCTCAAATGACATTCGGACAAAGCCCATATAAGCCCCATATATGCGCTAAAGCCGCATAAACAAAGGGATTTACCGCATGGACACAAAAAAAGGCCGTAGATGCAAACCTACAGCCCAAAGAATTAAACTCTACGCAAACCTGCTCCCCGGCCTATGCCCCCAAAAGTAAACCGAAATTAAACCTATGTAAACGCTTCGTTTTGTGTCGCCATTTCAGCCAACAGTACATAACTTATTGAAACACAAACGTCTTACAACATTTTCAGCCGACCGACACATATACGCTTCGTTCTGTGCCCAGTATATGCCAGCCACACATAAAAGTCGTGATGATTTTCTTTTGTCAAGTCAGGGTTACCTATGCTGTATTGATTTTGTCCCTGCCATGTAACGGTAGGCAGCGTATAGTTATAATTCGGCAAGGAGTAATAATACTGGTAGTTGAAGTTAATATAAAATTCTTTTGCCGGCGACGGATTTTCCTCCTTGCTGAGATTCCATTGCGCAAAGATACTCGGATATATTCCGTCTTCCCATAAATCTACATTGTTTTTACTGTCAATACGGTCACGAAATACGGTTTTCGTCCCGTGATAGTTAAGCGTTCCCTGCACATACAGGAACTTGCCTATCTTCGTGCTATAGTCCACCCATGCGCCATAGTCGGTGCCGGAGCTTACATAGCGCCCGTCACGAATGTATCCAAGCTGCGTTGTCCCCGTGTCGTCGTGCTTGTCGTACATATAACCATAAACCAAGCCGGCATTTAAATTCGATTTTTTGTTTAGCACCATATGCAACACCGGGTCTATCCATACATCATTCGTATTATAGCCAAGTCTGGCATTGTCGGCAGTGGAGTTCAAGACATAGCTTAAGCCTTCGCTGTAATCCTGCCCTGAATAACTTCCTCTGAAAAAGAAATAGCTGACACTGTCTTTAGGGAAAAAGTGTTTGTATTGCAGTCCGGCACTATAATACCGTGGTTTCGACAGACTGTTAATATTCAAGAAATCCGTGCCGTCATGGCTGTTGGTCGACGTTTCGCCGTTACTCATTCTCACGCCTCCATACACATAGATTCTGTCAAGATCAGTAGGCGAATATCTCAGCGCGAGATTATCCATAAGATAGCCATTGCCCCTGGTTACGCTGTTTGTTTCGGTTTGTGTTTCCACATTGTCCGCCACGTCGTTCTGCACCTGCGACCGCACAGACTTGTCGTGCAGGCTGCCTGTCAGCAGGTTGCTTACCCTCACCTTGCCTCGCGCATATAGAAAATTCAGCCCCGGCAAGGCACGCAGAAGACCATCCTGACTGGCTCTGCCATTGAATGTCAGCGTGCCGAGCACACCGCCGTCGTCACGCAGATAAATTTTTATCACGCCGCCAATACCCAAGCCATAAGAGGCATCAGGGTTGGTTATTACATCTATGTGTGAAATCATCGAGGGGTCAATGGTCTTCATCTGCTCCTGTGTTATTTCTTGCTCCTCAAGATATATCAAGGTGTTTTGTCGTCCGTAGACACTGACATCCTCACCCCTCACGCTGACGCCGCGCATAAATTTCATAAAATCCAGCAGGGTCTGGCCTTTAGCAAGCGGATTGCCTTTCACCCTGACCGTTATGGTGCCGTTTGACTTCACGCTCGAGTAATCCGCCATGACCGTCACTTCGTCGAGCATTTTTGCAGAACCGCCCATAACGACCGCGCCCAAATCGAGAGGGCCGCTTACGCGCAGTTTTTTATTGTATTTGTCATAGCCCACGCACGTTATGCCGAGAGTGTAGCGTCCTTCGGATATGCTGTCTATCATAAACGTGCCGTCGTTGCCGGTAATGACAGGCGCCAGCTTTGTTCCGTCGTCAAGCCGCGTCATCGTCACAGTGGCGCGTTCTATGGCGTTGCCGGCATCGTCTGTCACGCGTCCGGTAACAATGCTGCCTGTCTGGGCATTCGCAGTGTATGCAAACAGTGCTAGTATAAAGGCTAAAAAGTGTTTCATAGTTTAATTTTTTTATTTGTATCAGATATTCGCGGAAAACACGAGCAAGCGGCATCAGCGTGCTTTGCGCCACTTCGACTTATAAGTTGGTCATGTATTATGAATGCTTTTCAATTTGCCGACAATTCCGTTATGTGTAAACCTTGCCTGTTCTTGCCAGCTGTTTTCCTTTCAGATTACCTATTTCTCTGATAATTCCGTTAATTTTCATAGCGTAAAGTTTAATGTGTTTTTACAATCCCTACAAACCAACTATATTAAAGTATACAGAATTTGTTTGCCGCAAGAGGTTCGGGCTTAAGCCTCTGCAAAGATTATAGCCAAGAAAGGTAAACCATGCCAGCCTGACTACACTCTTTAACATAAATGCATATATATGCAAAGATAATAATTATATTCCAAAACTTCATTCTTTTACTTTTTTTTAACCTTAATCTTGTAAAAATCACATTTTTTAATCGTCCTACAAGACTACCTGAACAAAATCTGACATCGCCGACACATTTTTTTAAACGCCATATAAAGGGCCGGATGTCAAAGGGGTATACTGAAACAAGTCCAACAGCCATATACGCCCACAGCCCTACCCTCTGGATGCACACACAGGAGAAAAGCCAATGCTGATGCTTACAAGCACGACGCAGACAGCCGAAGCTGTTACGCAACACAACAACAATAATAACAAAAAAAACGTGATTGATTATCGCTTTCCAAAAAAATACGACGAAAGCGCCATAAGAAAACAGCAATGCCTCAACGGCACACAGACGCTACACATTTTTATATATAAAAAAAGGATGTGGCACAGTCACTCCGTGTACATCCCCCCAATAGCCTATCGGCAAAATTACATCGTCCTGCGAACGCACCATCATATCGGCTGCAAATATTCGCAGGACCTTATCATTACTTTTTAACGCCTAAGCGGTATACCCATTCAATATTGGTTATTCCTCTGTAGCTCTCAGTTTCTGTACGTAAATAGCGCGTTCCATCTTGAGCCTCTTCAAGACAGACGGCTTATCGAACTGCTGACGTGCACGAAGTTCCTTTACGACACCTGTCTTCTCAAATTTTCTCTTGAATTTCTTCAATGCTCTTTCGATGTTCTCGCCATCTTTAACTGGTACAATGATCATTTTTTGTCTTAAAATTTTATATGTTAAACTTATTTTTTAATTTCATGCTATTATTAGCGGCTGCAAAATTACATCTTATTTTTTTATCTTCCAAATATTCAGAGGCTTTTTAAGCAAAAAGTATTTATTTTTCACATCTGCCTGACTTTCAGCGGTTAAATTGCCCATGCAAAACGTTTTATTGAGCATATGAAACGTAGTTCGGCGTAGCCAATTATAAATTATGAATTGTGAATTATGAATTATGAATTGTGACTACAGCTCCGGGTTAAAGTCCCAGTCTGTAGCCTAACGTCAGCGTGAAAGCCGAAGAACGCTTCAATTTGCCGTTAAGGAGGTAATACTCCAGAAAATAGCTGGTTCCGTCGGTCGAAAGATTCTTCGCCACAATCTCGTCATCTTTTATGTCGAGCAGTCCAAATTCATATCTTGCATCAAGTACGAAACGTTTGTATTCATACGAGAGTCCCAGAGGTATGGTAACATCAACCTTACGGCAACGGTCTTTTATGTCTGTATATTTGCCGTCCCACGGTTGTCCGTCAAATATCTCTTTGTATCCCCTTGGATATTTTGCGCTCAGCATGAAGTCTACCTGCACTCCGGCTTTAACGGCGAGACCTTTATATATATAAAAGTTAGCCATTACAGGCACACTGAGGTAAGAAAGCTTCACTTTATGCCCGTCTCCATCTTCTTGCCAGAATTTAAGTTCTTTATCATACATGTCATCGTCTATTTGTCCGGTTCCGGGATCCTCCAAAGGCCCTTTAAGATAGGCATACCCCCAGATAAACTTGTCGAAACCGCATCCGCGCTCCGAATAATCAATCCCTAAAGTTACTCCGAGCCATTTTGTAGCCATATATTCGGCCTCCACTCCTGCCTTTATCCCGGCTTTATACGCAGTATTGTCAATGCCGCTTACATCAGAAAAAGTAAGTCCTATCTTTGGCTGCAAAGAAAATTCGCCTGCCTGACGCTGCGCAAACATCGTCAGAGGCATAAGAAAAACAGCAATTAAAGCAAAAAGTTTTTTCATACTATTTTTATAATGATTAAAATTCCACACCAGCAGTCTGAACACATGGTCTGACAGAATCAGACATTTATATAAATGTATAAAAAAGACCATTCTTCACACTCTTTTCCCCTTCAGCATTGCTCATTCGACATTCTTATGGGGCGATATTCCGGTATCGTTCACGGGTTCAAATATTCTTTTAAGACAGGTTCCGACTGCAGATTTAGCAATATTTTACAAAAATAAGAATATTTTTTGTCTTATCAAAACTTTAAACACTTTATTATTTAATTTGCCGGCATCAGAATGCAGCAACCTGAAAATAATATTTCATGAAGGAAGAAAACCTGAACAAATCACATTGCTGAATAAAAACGGACTTAGCTTCCTTTTTGATTTTCTTTGACGCTCTCATACTGAGATATTTGAAATTTAAAATCTGTTGGACGAAAATTCGGACAGTTTTCGCGTGCAAACGTAATCCTGTGTGTTACAATGTGTTACGGCAAAATCTGGCTATATGTGCAACATTTTTTGTCCCATTTCGGACAAAAAAGCTATTATTTCAAAAAAAAAACAGGTCGGTTTTCGCCTTAAAAGCGGTGCTTTTTCCACTAAAAAGTGGCCGAGTAATTTTTCAAAAGCATGCCTTTTGCATGATAATGTAAATATACTTTACCGATACAAGCCATAAAAGCGCTCTCCGTTTTCTATTTCGGCAGAAAATCATGACATTTTTGTGATGACACTTTGAGCACCAAAAGACCTGATAAGATGACAATGTTTCAAATCATGAGCGTCTGTCTTATACCATACATCTTGTAAACATAAAATAAGCGGAAGTAGCCCAAGGTATTCCTTAAAGGACGACTTCCGCTTATAAAGTTACAGGAAAACAACTGCCGATAAGATGTTATGTTACATATTTTAGCATGTAAATCAATAAAGAGCAAGATTCACGGCATCAGATTTCTGCACAAGCCGATGCCAGCCACTCGCGGTCTTCGCCTTCGAGATGCGGCGAAAGGCGGTCGTAGACGGTGCGGTGGTATGCGTTGAGCCACTCTTTTTCTTCAGGCAGCAGCATCTCTTTCTTAACCGGAGCGAGGTCTATCGGACAGAGCGTAAGCGACTCGAAACCGAGGAACGAGCCAAACTCGGTGTCGCGATATGGCACGGTGAGCAGCGTGTTCTCTATCCTCACGCCAAAGCGTCCGGCAAGATATATGCCCGGCTCGTCGGTAACGGTCATGCCTTCAACGAGCGGTGCAGGCCTGTATTCCATGCGTATCTGGTGAGGACCTTCATGGACATTGAGATAAGAGCCTACGCCGTGGCCCGTGCCGTGCATGTAGTTGAAGCCGTAGCGCCACATGTCTTTGCGGGCGAGTGCATCGAGCTGTGTGCCGCTGGCGCCGCGCGGAAACTTGCAAAGTTCCAGCTGTATGTGGCCTTTCAGCACAAGCGTATAGACGAGTTTCTGCTCCTCGGTTACATCGCCCAGGGCTATGGTGCGCGTTATGTCGGTGGTTCCGTCGAGATACTGCGCGCCCGAATCTATCAGAATAAGCCCTTCGGGACGCAGCGGCACGTCGGTTTCGGGCGTTGCCTCATAGTGAACAATGGCTCCGTGCTCCTGATAGGCGGCAATGGTGTCGAACGATATATCCTTAAACAGCTTCTGCTCCGCGCGCAGCGATGTCAGCTTGCGATCGACGCTCATCTCGGTCTCACCGCCGGCCTCAACGGCAGGCTTAAGCCAGCGCAGAAACTTCACCAGCGCAACGCCGTCGCGCAGCATGGCGCGGCGGAAGCCTTCTATCTCGGCACTGTTCTTGACGGCCTTCATATATGGTATGGGCGACGGCTGCGCCACCTTCTCGCATCTAACGGCACTGAACAATGTATGGTTTATCTCGCACGGATCGAGCAGTATGTTATATTCTGAATATGCAGCCAGGGCATCTTTCACCTTATTATAATCTGCGGTGTCTACGCCCTCGCCCTTCAGATACTCACGCACGCCGTCGTCGAGCTTGGCGCCGTCAACGAACAGCGTGGCATGGCGTGACGTTATGAGCAGATAAGACACAAACACAGGATTGCAGTGGACATCAGAGCCTCGCAGGTTGAGCGTCCAGGCTATGTCGTCGAGAGCGGCGGCAAGCATTCCGCAGGCGTTCATGTCCTTCAGCATTGCGCGTATGCGCTCCAGTTTCGAGGCGCACGACTCTCCGGCATACTCCAGCGGATGAACGGTTATCTTGTTCTGCGGCACCGGCGGACGGTCGGTCCATATCTGCCCGAGCGGGTCAAAGTTGGTTCTTACGGTTATGCCGCCCTCATTCCTAAGTCCAGCAATGAGCTCTGCCACCGAAGCCTCTGAATTGACCATGCCGTCGATGCCCACAACGGGACTCGAAACGAAAGAAAGCTTCTGGCCGAGCCACTTTATTATCGACGGCGTGCCCTCAACACGCTCTTTCATCAGCTTAAACTCCGTGCCTTCGAGCTGCTCGGCAGCGGCAAGGAAATAGCGCGAGTCGGTCCACAGAGCGGCAGCATCCATCGTAACCACGGCTGTTCCCGCCGAACCGTTGAAGCCGGATATCCACTTGCGCCCCTCCCAGTGTTCGGGCACATACTCGCCGTTGTGAGGGTCGGTAGAAGGGAATATAAACGCGTCGATGCTCTCGCGGCGCATCACGTCGCGCAGGGCTGCCAGTCTTTGTTCTATAATAGTGTTCGTCATAATGAATAAGATTTTTCAGAATAGTCTGAACAAAGATAATTCTTTTTTGACTTAACAGCAAACTAAAACAGAAATAACCTGATTATTTTTTAGCAGATACCTTAGAAGCCGTTTGTATCTACACTTAGCGTTTTTAGGATTAAGACAAAAAGAATCAGCGGACAAGGGATAATCCCTGCCCGCTGACATCTCAGAAAAATTTACTACATTAAGAACCTAAAAAATTTATTTAAGCATAACTTTCTTAACTATGCGCTGGCTGCCGCATCTTACGTCTATCATGTAAACGCCGCCTGCCAGACCATCTACTACAACAGTTCCGCCCTCAACGTCGAATGAACGCACCATCATGCCGGCTGTGTTGTATACGAGCACCTTAGCCTCGCCATCAACAGTGATCACGATGTTTCCGTTTTCAACCTTAATGCCTTCGCCTGAAGTTATTCCGCCGATACCTGTTGTCTCAGGCTTAACGCCTATAGTCTTCAGCGTCAGTTCAGGATAAGCCGCATTGGTCATAGAGCAGTAAACATTCTCGTCGAAGTTCTTCATGAATGTTGTAACGCCGTTGTCAATAGTATAGTCAGTGCCCTCAACGAGAGTTGCGCCTGATTCTGTTGTCCATGTGTAAACTGTAGGATTCTCAGCCACCATATACTCGCTGCTCAGGTCAACCTTACCACCGTCTACAGTAATCTCAACGTCCTTCTGAGGAGTATACTTATAGTTCATCGGGTTATGGATGTCGAATACAGGCAGAGTGCTGAACTTAAAGTTGTTGTCGTAAGCGTATACCATACTGAACTTGCCTGTCTGACCAGACATATCGAGAGATGTGAGGTTATTGCCGTAACAATAAAGTTCGCGTAATATCGGACAGTTGGTAAAGTCAAGAGTCTTCAGTTTATTGTCTGTAACACTAAGCTTATACAATTCCGGCAGCTCTGGCATAACTAAAGTTTCAAGATTATTATCATTCAACATCAATGATGTCAGTTTCTTACAATTACTAATATTTATTGATGAAATATTATTAGAGTTTAACACCAATGTTGTCAAATCCGTCAACTTAGACAAATCTAATTCAGCTAAATCACATCCAGACAAAGTCAATTCTTTAAGAAGAATATTATTATTCAGATCTATCTCGGTCAAACCTGCGTTAGCTAATGTCAGCGTTGACAATTCCTTCAGCTTAGAAATGTCAACCTTTTCCAAAGCAACGTTAGACATGCTCAGAATTGTAATGTCATAATAAGACTCATCATAACCGTAAATTGTTATTTGTTTGCTTTCACCTAATTGCGCTGTCAATGTAGAATATCCGTTTTCGAGTCTACATTCAACCATTTTACCATCGCCAAAATCAACATATACAGTCTTTGGAGTCTTAGCACCTAAAACTAACCTCGCTTCTGTTCCCGCCTCACTTGAAGCTGTCAGTGTAGCCAAAGCTTCTTGCGGCTTGCTTGAAATTTCAACAAGAGTTGTTGTCAAGGTCAAATCAGGATATGCCTCATTTGTAAGCTCTGCATAAACCTTTTCATCCTGCACTTTCAGGAAAGTAGTGATACCGTTTTCAATACTGTAGTCAACATTTTCTTCAAGCACGCTTCCACTTTCTTTCTTCCATGTAAACTTAGTATTCTTACCCTTAAATGTTACTTCTGCAGACAAATCCACCATAAAAGATTTTTCAGCTATAGATATAGGATTTTGGTTGCCATACACAAACTCCTGAGCCGTAGTCTGAGGCAAAGTACTATATGTAAAGTAGTTGCCTTCAACATTCAACTTCTCAAGTTTAGTGTTATACATCAATTCCACCGACTTAAACTTATTGTATGACATGTTCAGTTCACGGATATTGTACATATTTGTAAACAGATAGTCAGAAATTTCGTTGTGAGAGAAATCCAACACTTCTACAGAAGATGCTCTACTTAAGAAGGATAAATCCTTAAGTTTATTGCCAGAACAGCTGATTTCTGAAATAACAGAAGCAGAAGATCCGAATACAATGCTCTCCAACTGATTGTTATCACAGCTAAGCATCTTTGTGTTTGTAAGGCCTGTTAAACTCAATGTCGTAAGTTTATTGTTGTCAAGCTGAATAGAATTAAATTTCAGATTACCAGACAGGTCTATTTCAGAAAGCTCATTATTATTAAGATTAAGATTTCTTATAGCCTTAGATTTAAATATATTCGCACTGGTAAGTTTCATTCCTGAAGCATCGAAGTCTTTGAGCTGAACACCAGAAGCCGTATAAACCTTTATGTTTGCGCCCTTAACCTCGCCGCTGACCTCTTGTGGCGTGTCAGACAGAGTAAACTCTTTAAGTTCACCGTCACCAAAGTCAACCTCAACCTTTTCATCCTTACCGAATGTAGACAAGTTCATGGCAAATGTCTCACCAACAGCCAAACCTGTTGTCATATCGGCAGCAAGTGTAGACTTTCCAACATCCTCAGGATTCAAAACAAGGAAACGGTTTGTTTTTAATTCAAGACCTGGATATTTATCATTTTTAAAACTACAATAAACGCTATCACTTTGAACTTTCAAAAATGTAATTACGCCTTTATCATAAGTATAATCAGTTCCTTCTGTCAGCCTTGTGCTTGATCCATAAGGACTATTGCTATCTGTAAGGTAAACAGTAACTGTTGTTTCATGTTCAGAATCATATATATCCTTTGAAAGATCTAAAGTTTCCTCTATAGAAAGTTCTTTATTAACCGCCATTTCTTTTTGAGGATAATACGAATAATTATTTAATGCATCATAAGCTAAAGGCAATGTGTTAAAAGTAAAATTATTATTCCTAATCATCAACTCAATAACCTCTTGATTATTAGAAAGATCAAGATTTTTCAGATTATTGCCATTAATAAACAGAGACTGTAATTTTGGATTCTTAGAAAGATCCAACTCAGTAAAATCATTATCAGAAGCAAATAATCTAATCAATTCAGGATTATTGCTCAAATCAAGTGTTTTATGACGATATTCATAGGGAGTTTTTTGATCAAGATACAACTCTCTCAATTTTGTATTTTTACTTAAATCGATTGAAGTTATTTTTGTAAGACCGATATTAAGTATTAACAATTCCGTATTTTTACTCAAATCAAGTGTTGACAATCCTGTTTGATCAACAGAAAGACGCATCAAATCTAGATTATTGGATACATCAAGACTCGTCATATTAGTAGAACCATAGGCAAGAATCTCACGTATTTTCTTGTTATGAGAGAAATCAATATTACCCATTTCAAAATTTGCCTGAGCATAAAGATACAAAAGTTCCTCGTTCTTTGTTATGTCCAAACTTTTAAGACGATTATCTTGACAATCCATGTAAATAAGAGCAGGATTATGCGTTACATCCAACTCAGACAATACGTTGTGACCACAATCTAGATAATAAAGTTTACTATTATTTGACAAGTCTAAAACAGACAAGCCATTTCCATAGCAACTAAGCATTTCCAGGTTTTCGCAGTTTGACACGTTTAATCCTGTCAAAGATACCATTGGGCAATAGAGAAATGTTATGAGCGTCTTGCTTCCATATATTTTAACACTACCATCGCTCACTTCTCCATTAATTAATATGGTATCCTTCTTTCCGATATCATAATCTTTTACAGTACCACCACCGAAGTCAACTTTAATCGTACCACCCTCAGCATCAGACGTACCAACATTGAATGAAATTGTCGTTCCGGCAGTTTTCATGTCCAATACGCACTCGTCCTCTCCGTCAGGAGCCTGAACGTTCATGGCATTACTATAATGTGGAACAGTCCACAACGCCACCAACAACATCAAAAGGGTAGACAACAACCTGTTATCAGTTCCCCTGCTTGTAAACAAATTCTTCATAAGCATTAAAAAATTTAATTCGCTCCAAAGATAGGCACATTCCGATTAAATATCATGCTTATTAGGGGGATAAAAAGGGGACCCTGGTAGTGTTTTTATGGGGATATATCGCTTTTTTGCCCTAAAACAGGAGATTACACATTAAAAGAAAAAAGATATTGATACATAGAATGTGTATCTTCAAGTCCCATTTTTCTTGCAATTTTCTGTTTTTTCTTTTTGCAATACTCCGATGTTATGTTCAAAAGGGAGGATATTTCCTTATTATTCAGGCCGATATATACCAAAGAAAGAAATCTTATCTCATTTGCGGTAAGATCAGGATGCTTTTCTTTAAGCCGAAGGACAAATTCTTTGTTAGATTCTTCAAAATAAGTTGTAAAATAGCTCCATTCTTTATTTTCAGAAAGATGCGACTTGAGTTCACGGATATTTAAATCTAGCTGTGAGTTCTTTTCGATGTTCACATCCTTCGACAAAGAGTCTATAATATTCAGCACGGCCTCGTTTCTGTTTGCCATGAACAGAGCCTTAGACATCAGTTCGCGGTTCTTCTTTTCGAGCTGAAGCTGAAAATCTTTCTGGTCAAGCATGCTCTGTGCCTCCTGCTCTTCAAGTTTCTTCGCCAGCAGTTCCTGATTTTTCTTTTCCTGTTCGAGCTGAAGCTCCACAATCTTCTGACGCTGCTTCACCTTAATCATATGGTTGGACAAGGCCCATATCAGCACTACAACCAACACCACGATAAAGACAATCAGAATCTGCGTGCGGGTTTCCCGGGCATGATATTCACTTATCTCCTTCTCCTTCCTAAGCAGTTCAAACTGAATACTGCTGTTTTCGAAAGCCACCCTGTCGATACGCACCTGCATGGAGTCTTTGGCTACGATGAACGAGTCTTTGTATGCAAACGCAAGATTATACTGTTTCATGCAGAGATATGCCTCACTGAGAATTTCATAGAAAGGCTGCTTTCTGACAAGGTCTGTCTCGTTAGCGATGCCTTCATTAGCCATTGCCACTGCACTGTCATAGTCTCTCATCTCGATATAGGCCTTACACATATTTATTCTTATGTCCTGCCTTATATCCGGATACAGGTTCATCTTTATGACACGTTTTGCAAAAGATATGAGAGCCTTATACTGATGCGTCTCAAACAAATAGTCGGTCTTCAGGGCTTGCAGGGACATCCATTCCTCTGTATTGGGCTTAACCAGCTGCTCGGTTATATTCATATATACCCTACACTCCTCAAGATTGCCCATATCTATAGCCGAAATGGCCACGTTGAGCGCAGATCCCCGCAGAAAGGTTGTATCCTTTATATCCTTTGCATAATTATAGTTGCGCTTGAAATATTCGTTTGCCTGCAAATACTTGTTGCTTTTCAGATAAAGATATGCCATGTTGTTCAGGGTTGACATCTCCTCGCGCTTGCTGAGTTTCTCTACCGAAATCTTATATGCCTTCGACAGATAGTCTAAAGCGTCGTCATAATTGAGCATCTCGGCAAGATTGAACGCCCAGTTGATATGACAATGGAACACCATCTCGTAATCGTTCTTGCGTTCTGCCATCTCACGCAGCTTTGTCAGCACCTCAAAAGACTCTTTATAATTACGCTTGTCCGACAGTCTCTTGGCAGTTTCAAGCAGAGAGTCCTCATAGTGAGTCCTGCCTTCAAACTCCCGATACAAGGCATGCATGCAGACAACATGAAGCAACAACACCAGCAAAAAGCAAAATCTTTTCATAATATTACTGACAAGAAAAGCAAAACATACAATATGAATACAACACACGCCATACTGACATCTGTGCAGCTGCAAGCCATGACATCCGGAACCACCATATATATTAAAATAGGATAAGCCGAAACTCCCGTCACGATTTATGGTCTGCAAGCCGGCACAGCCGGACATCTCCTGACGATTAAGGACGCCTGGAGACACAGTATGTACCCTATATAAGGGCAGGCTTGCCCATTTTAGACGAAATCACATAATATTTTATATGATTTTGCAAAATAGACATTACAAAGATATGTCTTTTTAAATTTAATAACAAACTAAAATACTAATAAATATTTTATATCCATTCTTTTTACTAAATTTGCAAAAGTAAAGCCGCATATCGGACTATTAAAAAGAGAGGTATGACACACCATGCCTGCGATTACGGTAAAAAACAAGGACAATTGAATGTCTTAACAATAATAAAACACAAGTTATTATGAAATTCTTAACTAACGAAAAACTTACAATCGTCGGCGCAGCCGGAATGATTGGTTCAAACATGGTTCAAACAGCCCTCACAATGGGTCTGACTAACGACATCTGCCTTTATGACGTTTTCTCACCGGAAGGCGTTGCTGAGGAAATGCGCCAGAGCGGTTTCGGCGATGTGAAGATAACAGCTACAACTGATGTAAAAGAAGCTTTCACAAACGCTAAGTATATCATCTCTTCTGGTGGTGCTCCACGTAAGGCCGGCATGACACGCGAGGACCTGCTGAAAGGCAACTGCGAGATTGCAGAAGGACTTGGCAAGAACATCAAGGAATATTGCCCTGACGTTAAGCACGTTGTTATCATCTTCAACCCGGCTGACCTTACAGGTCTTGTAACTCTGCTGTACTCTGGCCTGAAACCTTCACAGGTTACAACTCTTGCAGCTCTTGACTCTACACGTCTGCAGAGCGCACTGGCTAAGAAGTTCAACGTTATGCAGAGCGAGATCGAAGGTTGCGCTACATACGGCGGTCACGGAGAGCAGATGGCTGTATTCGGCTCACACGTAACTATCGACGGCAAACCTCTGACAGAAATCATCGGCACACCTGAGTTCACAAACGAGGAGTGGGAGCAGATGAAGGTTGACGTTACTAAGGGTGGTGCCAAGATTATCGAGCTCCGCGGACGTTCTTCATTCCAGAGCCCGGCTTATCTCTCTGTTGAGATGATCCGTGCCGTGATGGGGGGCGAGCCTTTCCGTTTCCCTGTTGGAACTTATGTTTCTAACGAGAAATACAACCACATCATGATGGCAATGAAGACTACTCTCGACACAACCGGCGCTCACTATGAGATGCCGCAGGGAACTGCTGAGGAGAACGCTAAACTCGACGCTAGCTACGAGCACCTCTGCAAGATGCGCGACGAGCTGGTTACTCTGAACATCGTTCCTGAAATCTCTGAGTGGAACAAGATTAACCCGAACCTGTAATTAATTTATACACAAAAAAGTCCCGGCCAAAAGCCGGGATTTTTTTGTATAATTGAGAATGGAGAATTGAGAATGGATAATTATGATTACACTTTATAATTAGGAATGAGTTTAAATCATCAGTTCCAATTATGAATTATGAATTAAAATCAGCGTTCCCAATTATGAATTGTGAATTATGAATTAAAAAATTACATTCTGTATATTTCCTCCAACTTCAATTCTGTTATCTTTCCGTATTTTGAAAGTTTCTGCATGTCGAGTTTCGACTTGTCGCCTACAATAATCAGGATGTAGGGACGGCCTTTCACATTTTTATTATAATAATCGTAGACATCCTCGTCTGTAACGGTCTTCAACGACTCCGCCAGGGCGGCGTCAGGATCGGCCTTATAGCCTTGCGCACGATATAGGGCTATGGTCTGACCTATGCTGCGAAACGACGGATAACTGTTGTTTATGCCGTTGAGCATCGAGCGGCGGGCGTCGCTCATGTTCTTGTCGCGCACGGGCATGCAGGCAAACAGACTATCGAGCGTTGCCACTGCCTCCATCGTCTTGTCGGCTTGAGTGCCCATCATTGTAGTGAAGCCTACGGGAGCGTCAGCATGAAGCACGGGCGACGGCAACTCTGCCGTGCCGTAAGCGTAATAGGCAAACGAGCGCAGCTCGCGCAAATCCTGAAACATCACAGACGACATGTCACCTCCGAAATAGCGGCTCCACAGCTGCAGACAAGTGCGTCCGTCCTGGTCTGGCAGTGGGGCAAGCGGCGTGTATGTGGCCACTACGGTCTGGCGCGCCTTTGGGTTGTCTAATATATACACTGCTGGGGCGTCATACTGCATCAGAGGCTTGTATGTGTCAGTATATGGATCAGAGGCTTTGTCAACAGACAACAGACGGCTGACCTCCTGCCCTACCGACGCTGCGTCGCGGCTGCCGCAATAAACGACAGACAGCTGCACGTTCTGCAGACTGTCAAACAGGCTGACAAGTTCTTCGGGCTTCATTTTTTTGACATCACCGACAGACACACGGTTGAGATAAGCCGACTTGTCGCCGTAGACTATCTTCGACAGTGCAGCCTTTGCAATGCTCGAATTGTCTTTCACAAACGCCATGTCGTTAAGACGCCACGCACGTTTCAGTTCAGACATCTGCTTCTTGTCAGGCTTAACCGACGAGAGGAAATGGGCCAACAGCCTCAACGAAGGCTCAAGGTTGCGCTCAAAGCCCTGCATGGATATGGTGAACGAATTGTTGCCGGCACTGAAACTGAGCGTAGAACCGACGTTCTGCAGGGCACGGCGCAGCTGCTGACTTGTAAGCGAGTCGGTGCCGAGCGCGTCGATATACGATTCAAGCACACCAAGACGCGGGTCGGCCACCTTTCCCTTGTGATAGATAAGCTGCAGGGTGAACACGTCATTAATGTTATTCTTTACAGCATAAAGCTCTGCCATGCGGCCGAGACTTATGCGAGAGGCGTCACGGTCGAAGTCGATTATGCGCGGCTCAACATCCTTGTGCCCCATAGAGTCGAGCATGGCGGCATAAGCCGACTGCGCCGTTATGTTCTTTGCAGGCATGGGCTTATATCCCGGCTGCGACACCTTGTCGGAAGGATAGCTGCCATATTTCTTCACGAAGTCCATATATTCATTGTTGAAATATTTGCGAGCCACACGCATCACGTCGTCACGGCTCACATTCTCTACAGCCTGCTCACGTGCAAGATACTCCGCCCATGATTCTTCACCGTTGCCGTAAGCCTCAACCATCATCCATCCACGTTTGTCGGCATCTTCCAGCTTGCGTTTCAGCTCTCGCCCGGCTTCCATCTTCAGCGCCTGCAGGTCGCTGTCGCCGAAGTCGCCATTCTTCACTTTATCCACCTGCTCCATGCACCTGCGCATAAGTTTCTTGCGCGAGCCGAACGGCAGACTCGGCACTCCTGCCACAAACGTTATGCCGGCATCCTTCAGCGCGGCAGTCATGGCCGTGGCCATAAGCGCGCCGCCGTTGTTGCTTATAGAGTCGAGCTTGCCCGAACCAAAGTTGTTTGTCAGCAGTCTTACGGCTATGTCAAGCGCAGCCTCGTCGGCATGCCCGTGCGGCGGTGTGCGGAATGCCATAAGCTCGCCCTTAACTATGGGATAAGGTATGCGCAGCCTTACTTCGGGCTGCGATGCGAGCGACACGGGCGTAAACTCGCTGCGCGCCGGAGCCTCGCCTGCCCTTATACGCCCGAAAGTGCGTTCAAGCAGCGGCATTATGGAGTCGGCACACACATCGCCGGCAAGTATCAGCGCCATGTTTCCTGCCACATAATACCGGTCGTAGAAGCCTTGCATCTCGCTCAACCGCGGATTCTTCAGGCTTTCGGTGCTGCCTATTATCGGATAGGCATAAGGCGTGCCGTCGAAGAAGTTTTCCATCACGCGTTCGTATGCGCTCATCAGCACATTGTCGGAATACATGTTTTTCTCTTCATACACGGTTTCGAGTTCGCTCTGAAACAGGCGGAACACAGAACTGACAAGGCGCTCACTGTTGAGCGACGCCCACTGGTCTACATACTGCGGCAGAAACGTGTTGTAATATACGGTATAGTCGAGGCTCGTTGCGGCGTTAAGCCCCGAACCTCCGTAGCGCGACACAAGGTTGCTGAACTCGTTGGGTATGGCATACTCGGCAGCCTTTGCCCCAAGCCGGTTTATGTCGGCCTGTATCTGCCGGCGCGTTGTCTCATCAGCGGTCTGCGCCAGCAGGTCGTATTTAGCTGATATCGAGTCGAGCCAGGGTCGTTCCTTCTCATAGTCCACCGTACCAATCTTGTCTGTGCCCTTGAACATCATATGCTCAAAATAGTGTGCAATGCCCGTATTGGGGCAGTCGGCAGCTCCTGCCTTCACCACCACTGCGCCGAACACCTTAGGCAGCGAGTGGTCTTCGTTTATCCATACGGTAAGTCCGTTACTCAGCCTTATCTCCTTCACCTGCATGGCCTTGTCGTCATAGCCGGCGGCGTGTGCCGAAAGACCGGTCAGTGCCATAAAGAATGTCAGCAAAACAGTATGTTTCATCATATCCTCGTATTATATTTGGCGTGTCGCAGCGAATACAGCCCGTACAGCGCCGGTGTTTAATGTTTCCACAAAAATAATAAAATATGCATTTATGCCATCCTGCTGCACGCCAAAACACAAAGTCTTTAACGTCATTTTAGCTTTATTACCTACAAAAGTATAAAGCCACGACATGCCGCAAAGCACATATTAATGAATAAGATTAAGGCGCAAAAACAAATCGACAAACAAGCACGTAACATATACAGTTTTACGTTTTCATTATAAATTAGTTTCAAAGCAATAATTTATTCACATTTGAACCAGTATATGTTTTATAAGTGTCTGTAAATCAAAAGAAACTTTACGGCATCAAGCGTAAATGATACCATAAAGTTCCCATTGTCTACGAGAAATCAATCTTGCGTTGTTTATATCAGAAGATGAATGGTTTGCAACAAATTAGCGATTAACATCCATTAACTCATCTTTTGCTGTTTCAATGGCTGTAAGTTTCAAATCCTCTTCACCCTCTAAATCGCTTAGAATTTTATCAGCAAGCCAAAGGGTGAGCATTTCCTTTTCATCCACTTTGAAGTATGTTGCCATTTGAATTACTTGACTTCTTTTGGCTCGTCTATCGCCACGCTCAATCTTACTGAACATTGGAGTATCTATTTCTAAGTATGCAGCTACTTGACGCTGCAATATTCCTTGTTCGTCTCTTAGAGACCTTATCTTGTTTCCTAATAACATATCCGTTTTATTCTTTGTCTAATATTACGATTTCCCAATAGCCTCCAAATCTACCACCTGTTCGTTTAATTTTGCCTAATTCACGAAGTTTACGTATTTGCTTCTCAACTCCTCGTGAAGACATATTCAATTGCATTGCGATTTCAGCGGCTGTTATATGTGGGTCTTGTTTTATAATATCTATAATCAAGTCCTTTGTTTCCGAACTTCTTTCCGAACTTTTCGTTTTTGTTTCCGAACCTCTTTTCGAACCAAGTATGTCTGTTTCCGAACTGTTGCTATTCGTTTCCGAACTTTCACGACATCCTTCATGAACAGGAATAGTAACCAAGAACGTCAAGCGGTCATCTGTAGTTTCAAAGATGGCACGTGGTGAACCATTCTCTGCTAACTTTGTTTGTATTGTTGGAACACCAGTTGAGCGACCCTCTGTAAGGTCAAGCTCTTTTAAGAAATCACCCAAACGACGGTTGCGGTAGCGACGGCTTTTTAGCATATCGCCCTTTTCTATATCCTCCTTGGAGATGCTTCTGTCAGGTCCAGGACAATTGAGTATAGAGATTCCGCTTGGTTCAATGGTAATCTCTATTGGTTCATGCTGCAAGAAATCTCTGTGATATACAGAGTTTACAACTGCTTCCTCAATAGCATCGTATGGATAGTTCCAAAAACGTTCTGCCTCCTGCCTACCGGAAATCTTACGCACATGCTCTTTGAGTACATTGCTCTTGATGTAATCCATTGTCTGTTTTATCATCTGCGGAACACTGCCTTTGAATGTAACTTCTGTGAAATTGTTTGGATCTTTCATCTTTCCGTTAGGGAAGGTTACTACATCAATCTGAGTGTAAGGAAAGAACTTACTTGGATTCTCGCAGAACATCATGGCTGCCACATTGCGAAGCAAACGGTTTTCTTTTGGTCCTGTGTACAGTTCCATTTGGTCAAGTATGGTAGAAAGCGGAGTCGTTATCACATCATCAACCAGTTTGCTACCCACTTTGACAAGATAATCACGAAGAAGCACCAATGAAATGTCTTCCAACTGTATGTCGCTATTTCCTCGTTCGTCAAAAGGTATACGGTTAGCTAACTCTCGCAATTCAACGAGCACTTCACCTCTTGCCTCTATGCTACTTGTGCCACTACGGATATAGAAATATTCTTTCGTACCTTTTGCAGTTACATTTACAGGTACAGAATATGGACGGTAACTACCAGCTGGACACCATATAACTATCAACTGTTTGCCATCAACCTCCTCTACAGAAGTGCGAGGCAAGTAGTATGGAGCCATTTTGTTGTTGTAGCCCACCATCTCTTGCAAAATGTTATCTATTTTTTCCATTGGCACGCCTTCTACAGGTCGTATTGCCATGCCAGTCTTATCATCGGTATCTACACCTACAATGATATATCCACCACCAAGGTCATCAAAGTCATTGGCGAAAGCACATATACTGTGATATATGCTTCCTGGGTTCCAACCTTTCTTGAACTCAATGCGGTTAGATTCTATTTTCTGCTTGTTAAGCAGGTCGTTTATGTTTATTGCGAGTGCCATAAAATGTTTTTTAATTGGGCATTATGTAGCCTTTGTCTTCAGCCTTGTTCACGATTTTAACCAAACGCTTACATTGTGAGGCAGAAGGTAAATTCTGCTTTGCAATGTAGTCTGCAATTCCTTTTATAAAGCTACAATCACCATAAGAAAGAACGTTCTCTTTCATAAGGTCATTGTATACTTTCATCCAATAATTTGCTCCAAGATTGAAAATTTCCACAGATGCATCAATAGCTGCGTCAAACTTATGTGCACGTTTTGCTGCACGTTCTGCATTTTTTGTTTCTTCGATAGACACTAATGTTGACAAGAATGTTTCACCAAGTGTATATTTGTAATCTTGGAAATTCTTCCATACAGCTTGTGTACGTGATATGGTTCTAACGATACCTCCGTTTGCTTGATCCATCAAGAAGTTATGAGTACAATACGCAAGTCTCAACAATTCTTCTGCCAATTCAGGATAAAGAGTTTGTTTCTGCCATATATAACGCCAGTCTATATCTTTGCCTTTAGGGATGAGAGTCATGAGTTTGGCTATCGTATATGGTACTATCTGGGCTTTGTTACCACCTTTAGGATACCATGATGCCTTACTAATCAATCCATCAAGAGTATCGAAAAGTATAACGGAGCTAACGCATTTACGGAAGAAATCCTCATTTATACTATCTCTATTCTCATCGTAAATTTTTTCAATAACACCAGCAAATCTATTGAAATTGATTGCAGAACTTTGGCATACTTGATGTGGATTCATCAGTATTGTATTGTAACATTTTGCAAGTTTTTCCTTTTTGATGACTTGATTCTTAGGATGCATCTCACAAAATTTCTTTTTCTGTGCTGGTGTCAGTTTCATTTGTTCCTGTTCCCATTTGCCTCGCGAACGCTCATAAAACCATATCGTTTGATATGGATTTCCATTTACAGGAGGTGCCATTACCTTTTTAGACAATTTTTCCATTAACACATGGAATGGGTGGTTAGAGAAAAAATCAGCCTCAGAAACAGCATTTTGGCTATTTGCACATTGTGAAATAGTCTTTGTTATGCTGTTATATTGCTCTACTTGTTCTTCAGACAAATCATTTTCAACATTCAAGACTGTCAATTTCATCGGAACATACAAATTATCCATGCCATAGCGAGCTTCTTTTTTAATGATGGCATTAGCCAAAGATGCCGTCGTTTGACCTCCGTTGATAATTTGCAGATCCTTAAAATGTACTATTTGAGTTTTATCTGCAGAAAATGAAACAGAACGAGCAACAACAGCTATACCATTATTGAAAGTGAAGAAATTCTCAGGATGATTTATGATAGTATTTCTAATTCCTTTGTTGACTTTTCCTCTTACACTTAAAAATGCTCGCACATTGCCTTGTAGTAGTTTGCTTCCATATTTTAGGTAAATGTCAGCAAGAAACTTACCTGGCACAATGCCAAGATAGGCATCATATTCACTGTCAACTCCGATGTCTGCTTTTAGACACTGGATACCATCACAACCAAAGTCAGTAGTATCTATTTCTATTATCTCACTTGAATTAGAGGCAAATGTTTGATAGAATCGTTCTAATGTCCATACGTTAAGTTCGACAGGACGACCCAAAAATTCAGGTTTAGACAAATTCTTCACTTGCTTGCTTAGTGTGGCATTAGACAATATAAAGAATTTGAAACGAAGGATTTCTGTAGATAGCAATCCTTTACCTATCTTTTTACGAAACTCATTTGCTATAATCAGTGCTGGATCGGAATCGTCACAATATTTGCTAATATTACCTTGTACACATTCATCAAGGAAATTCAACATATGTGTGTATATATCCTCTATACGTGAATTTGTAAGTGTTGGGGTACTATCACGTTCATTGGTAAAATCACTTGCAATCAAAATTAAAGCCCCATCAGCTTCATCATATGCGTAAGCATCAAATGCAAGCAATCTATTTCGAGAACCGCGCATCTCTACAGACATTGGTATAGGATCGTTCAACTCTCCGATTTCTTCCAAGTCCGAAAGATATTTCTCTATGAATTGAGTTTCAGGCTCAGTGCCTTCATGTTCGGCATTGAACCTCAATTCATCGATAAATTGTTTTCTATATTCCTCGATGTCCATAATTTAAAGATTTGTTCTTTACGAAATTTTAAACTTTTCTATATTTGAGAGTACAATATCATATTGTATTTTAGAAATTGCTTTAGGTAATTTCTCTCTCATAACTCTTGGAAAATCGTTCCCTTCAACTTTATATATATTCATAGCCTTCAAGTCGTATACATAATTGTCATTTTCGGGAGAAAAGTCAAAGCCGTATAGTCCAAGCTTAGCAAGAAAGTAATCCTTTTGGATAGTGGAACTTATAGAGGCAATAATGTTAGTGACAAGTGCATTTAACCTTAACCCATTATATGATGTGCTCATCTTCTCTAAAGCATATACAACAAGGGAACCGCAGACTTCACTGTCCAATTGCTCTACTGACGAGATGTGAACAGTCTCCTTGCCTACAGCTATTGTTTTAATTTCATACCATTCTTCATCAAGCGAAAAATCCTTATGAGTCTTTTCTGGGCCAGTCCAACTTTCCAACGCCTTATCTAAACCTTTATCAGGAATCATCACACCTTTAAGAAAAAGTAGCTCACCTATCAACCCCATGATTTCAATCTCTGAGAGATTTCCATGATTAGGCTTAAACAATTGTTTCCAAGAAAAATAGCGAGTTCTTAAAGTGTGATAAGCGGTTTCATCGTCATTGATAACTGCACATGAAGACATTAAATCTTCACAAAAAGTGCAGAAATACTCAAGTAAAGAAGGTCTCTCCAGTGAGAATCGCAAGAAAATGTCGTTGTTACAATTGATGTGAGATACACTTATAATCTCAGAACTTTTGGTTTTGGAGATTTTAAAACTACCTCTAAAGTCGAAAGAATAACGGCCATACTCGTCCCTTCCAACATAGATATTAATATTACGATTATTACCTATGCGGATGAAATGACTTGCAGGGATATCTCCTGAAAGAATTGTGAAAATCTTAGTCTGCATCGTCTACCTCCTCTTCTTCTATATCCTCAATATTGAGACGTTGAAAAATTTTGTTTATTTTGTAATGAACAGCATTTTCCATTCCTTGTACTCCTGGCAAACCTATTGCAAAAGCGATAATTTTGTCATTGCCAAGTTCTGTACGGAATTTGGTCATTCGCTCATTCTCGTCAGATGTCGCTTCCTTGGGCGCTATGGGCATGATAATGAAAATTGGTTTCCTTTGCGGCAAGTATTGAAAATATGCTTTCAGTTTAAATTCACGTCCTCCAGTAGGTTCTCCTTTTGAAATCCAATCCTCTGTACATCTTTTTTCAGCAAGCTGTATCTGCTCCTTTGATAAAGCGAATTTGCCTTCTGAGCTACCACTTAATACTCTACGCCTTGAACTAATTTGTACTACATTTTTATTCCCATATTCAATGGAACGTTTCATGCACCTTATAGCTTTTAACCCATCGAAAGACACATGCTCTTGGCTTTCACCACCTTCTATCACTATATCCCATAGTTCTATTCCTGTATTGTTTGGATCGGATAAGAACTCCAAAATATTAGGAATGTGGAAATTACCATTTGCCATTGAACATTTTATGTTTTTAAGAAATGAAATTACTAAATCCTTTGGTACATTCTCGAAGAATCTTGAAGTTCCATCGGATGCATCACACACATCTTTATTTGACTTTTTAACCAAATCCGTGTATCTGAGAGTGTATCCTCCAGCAAACAATCTGGCTATCAAATCACCTGTTTGTTTAAGGTTATTTCTGTTATGCTCGATGTTAAAACTCACATAAGGTGTATCATAGATATTTCCATAGAATGAATAGCGAACATCTAAGCCAAGAGCATTACGCATCTTATTGGATGCTGTTATCTGTAACTCCACGGAATTGTCTCGAACCTTGATGCCAAAATCTTTTGGTGTAAGGCGTTGGTCGTACATGTCTTTAATATTGTCTTTCAATTCTTGAGAAGATCTTGCTACTTCTGCATACCATTCTGCACTATTCTTGCTTGTCCAAATTTGGAATATATCATCATAACCAGCACGATAGCCAAACCAACGTCCCATCTGCATTAACACATCAAAAGTTGAAGTGTTACGATAAAAGTAACTTACAAGAAGTCCTTCCAAAGTAAGCCCACGGGACAGGGCAAGCCCACCTACTGCAATGACACGTAAAAATTTATTGTTACGATAGTCAAGAGCACTGCTCTGTTTAGAGCCATTGACTACCATAATTTTAATTTTATCAATAGCATTTAGTATGGCCTGTTTCTGTATGATGCGCTCAAAAGTTATGTCATGAACATGTACAAAATGCTTATTCCAAATAGTTTCAAACCTTTTGTATAAAGGCAAGGACTTATTGCTCTCCGAATCGTCACTAAAGTTGAATCGGATGTCATCTACTATTTTTTCGTGCAATGTTTCAATATGTTCAGCAATATACTTTTGTACTTTTATAAAACGGCTCATATTAACTAACATACTGCGTGGAGAGGAATGGTTTCCTCGTAAATCACGTATTGTATTAGCTAAATAGAAACAATAGACAGCTTCATCCAATGATTTTGGTAGTTGCCCATTCCATTCTTTTTTATGACGGTAATAAAATGTACCTGAATTTAATGTCTCGGCATCATTCTCTACCATATCATGATATTCTTCTGATGTGTAATCAGGTTCTTCTATATCGGTTATGTAGCGAAGATTCCTGTAATAAGGACCATCCTCATAGAATATTTTTTGAGCACCCACATAATTAGATGGTGGCTCTAAAGCATAAATAAAATGTTCAGGAAACAGATCTGCATTTCTCATGCTGTCAACGGAGTCTGGATCTATGAAAACATTTGCGAATGGCGTTGCTGTAAACCCTACATAAGTTGTATCTTTGAATAAGCAACATACTTGGCGTATGAGCTTATTTGTTTTTGTGGGATCCGTTTCGTCTTTCTTGGTGTTTACGGATGCATTGTCTGCTTCATCGTCAATAAGTAACATTGGTATATCAATGTAACCCTTTACTGTATCAACATTTTGATCATATAACCATTTATAAAGTTTGTTTAATACAGATACATTCTTCTTAACGACAAAAACTATAAGTGAGTTTTGTGAATTTAAAGACATGGCAATTTTATCATGGTTGCCAACAAAATCACTTACACATGATGTAAAAGACGTAGCTCTAAGTTGCTTGTTGTCTTTTCCGACACCAATTTTGTTGCTAACCACTTGTTTGCCAACTTTTTTATACGTTATGCCGACAATACTTTCGTCTATACGTTCTTGCGTTTGCTGTCGAAGGCTTTCTGTTATACCAGCAAGGAGTATTACAACTTTATATCCAGCATCAGCAGCTTTGCAAATAAGGCCTGAGTATGTGGCTGTTTTACCGGATTGGACATCACCAATTACAAGTCCTTTTCTAAATCTCTTACCATCAAACAGCTCTTTTGGATTTCCAAGACAATTCATGATGTTAGGCAAAGTTTCTTCATCCAAAAGATTTATACTCTTAATGTTAAAAGAGGGATTTGCCAAGAGAAGACTTTTATATCTATTCCAAAAGTAAGGATCTTCTATTTTGTCATTGCTGTACCATTCGTTAGCATTGTCGTAATCGTCAAATATAACATGCCCTTTAGCGTGAGTTATCTGAAACTGGTATTCAATATCAGTAAAAAGACGTTTTTTGGCTTTGTCATCACATGAGACTGGAAACAAAGATACAGCTCTATCTATATAAGAACTAATGTTCTCATATTTTACCTCTTTACCGGCGCTTTTATCAGCGTTGATAAATCCATATGTAATTTGCTTTAATGATAAGTATAAATCGTCCGTCATATTTAACTCTTAAAGTTTTCAATAAGTTTAACTCTTATTTTCGGATACTTACAAAAAGGCTCAGATTTCATCAAGCCATTTATAATATCCTCATACGATTGATTACCTGTAGATTTTAATGTCGCGATCATAGTTACTGCAATCTGAAATACATCATCGAATCTACTATCTGTTTCACATTCTGAAATTACTTCATTAGATTTGTCTATATACATTTGCTGTGTTGGAATATTCCTTTCTATTTCAGTTAGTAATATTTCCAAATAACTATAATCGGAATCAGACATCTTTTCTCTGACAAATTTGTAAAGTTTACTTTCCCGATTTATCTGATAGAAAAAAGTATTATTACGTCCTTCTTTTCTATCCCAAATATAATCGGTATCATCATCAATCTTTACAGTTCGTCCTCTATACGTTTGCTGATTCACCGAAATGTCCAACGCTTCAACAACAGTTCTCTTTAACTGATGAAGAATTCTCTTTGGTATGCTGGCATTCTGTTTCTTTATGTCAATACCCCATATGTCATCAAGAGAATTTGGAATGTCTACACGAATACGAGCATTCTTTGTTAGTTCAGCACGTGGTTTCATACCAAACCAAGTTCCCCATATAATCAAACGATTATTGCGGTAAATATAAAAACCTTGTTTAGTTCTAAGGTTTTCTATTCCACCAATAAGTTTCTTATCGCTTTCACTCATGTCTGTAGCAAACGGCAAGACAAAAGGCTTGATGTAAATAAGACGCTCCTTGCCTTCACTATCATTTATGGCAATGGTACGCTCCTTTTTATAGGTTGTCTTGGGATGATGCTCTAAAAAAGGATCAAGTGGTTTAACAGACTGTTTGTTGATGTATATCTTTAATTTTGAAGTTGTGGTTTGAGACAAGAATCTATGATAGATCAATGCCAATGTCTTTTCAAGAGATTTTCGCAAATCAATAAGTGTTTCATATACTTGTCCATCACTTGATTTGGATATAACATCGAAATCCTGCCAAAGCACAAGTGTTCCTTTCTTATTTTCTATCAATGAGTTTATATACGGAAGTTTACTTATTTCATTTTCTGTAAGTTCTTGTACAATCCAGTCCTGTTTCTTCTGAATATAAACATAATCCCATGTATAAGCGTTGAGATTTGAATTCGTGTCAAAACTAACGACAGTTAGATTTCGGCATTGGGAAAGAGAAGCTGCTTTCATTCCCAAACCAAAGCGACCTAAATCATCCTGTTTACGTTCTATTTCTGAAGCCATGCAACCATAACGCATAGCTTCAAATAGTTCATTATCTGTCATACCGTCCCCATTGTCCATAATGCCAACAGCTATTGAGTCGAGAGGATTAGTAGGAAATAATATTTTAATGATTGAAGCATGAGCACTGATACTATTATCAATAACATCAGCAACCGCAGACTCAAAGGTGTAACCCATAGAACGCAAAGAGCCCATTAGAGTTGATGCCTTCGGTACATTGATTTTATCTTTGCTCATATTTCTTGTAATTTTTAGAAATTTTTACAATTTGAGAAAAAACTGCTTTTGCAAGCAATGGCGGAACTGCATTTCCTATTTGTTGTTGTATGTGAGATATCGGGCCTTCAAAGATAAAGTTGTCAGGGAAACTTTGTAAACGGGCTGCTTCTCTTACGGAAAGTCCTCTATCCTGATATGGGTGAATCAACATACTTTTACGATAGTTTGATATTACAACAGAAGGTTTGTTTGCAACAAGTCTTTTGTAAATTCCACTATGACAACGCCCCTTGTCCGCATAATTTTTCATCAAATAATCAGGAATGTTGCGCCAATTTCCACCTTGTGGAATATGCCGATACCTTTCTATAACAAGTTCATTGTTGCGTGACACATAGTTCTGTGTAGCAACATCTGATTTCTTGCGCATTTGTTGTGCATAATCACTGGACTGCTCAAAAGGTATCATGTAAGGTGCTTCTGCAAGCATTTGTCCATTAGCAAGTATTGGTAAATCTGCTATAGCTTCTTCAACAGTGACTTCATAATCAAATGGTTTTGGAAATTCGAATTCTATTCCATTCTTATTCCCAACCATAAAAAAACGGTTCCTTTTTTGTGGTACTCCATAGTCAGAAGCCCACAGGACTTCAGATTTCACTTTGTATCCTAATTCTTGGAAACAATTTTCAATCATGGTCTTTGTTTGGCCTTCATTGATGTTGGTAAGCCCCCACACGTTTTCTAAGACGAACCATGTAGGTTTAATTTCTTTAACCAATCTTACAAATTCTAAGAATAAAAAATTATTCTTATTCTCCATATTCCTTGTCCGTGTATTGGAAAGGGAAAAGCCTTGGCATGGAGGCCCTCCCATAATTACAAACACAGGATGATTTTTGGAGATAAGATCAGATGATTTTATATCCTTAATATCACCTTGGTGTACTTCTGCCCCCTTGTGATTTCGCAAGAAGGTTTTAGCTGCACTTGGATTAATTTCTACAGCATGACTGATTTTTATTCCAACCATTTCTGCACCAAGACTTAGACCTCCTGCACCAGAAAAAATATCTATTCCGTACAGCATTGTTTTTTGTTACTCTTTATTCATTTATTATAATTCAGAATTTGTTTTAACAACATTCTATTATGTTCATTACAAGTGACAGATTATCTTTTAAAAGAATTGTCAATTATTGACTACAAAAGTAAGAAATCTTATTCAGACGAAAGAATAAATAATTGGAAATCTTTACTTCTGGCATCATATTTCTGTAATGAGAGGTGATTTGTAGCAATTGATACTACAAATCGCCTCTCATTGTCATTTTCTATATAAACCTTGTAATTTCTTTTTTGGTGGTGCTTCTAATCCCAACTTCTGTGTTCCGTCCCAATTAGTGAGTTGGTCTGCACAACCATTGGAGCCACCGAGTGAAACGTATGTATCTGCGCTGCACGACATGTAATCAATGAACGAAAGGAAGTTCTGAATGATGGGTTCGGTATAAACAACCTCATCGGTAGCAAAGAGTTTTGTCCAGTGTGCGATACATTCTCTCCGATAGTTGCCACAACCATTCCAATCCATGCTTGCGAGAAATCTTTCAACTGCAAATTTTGCTCCTTGTGGAGAGCGAAGCGCAATGTTGGATTTTGTGGCAGTAGCCATAATACCATAATAGATTGCTTTGGCTTCTTTTTCATCGAAATCTATTCTGCTTGATTGCGAAAAGGCTTTGAGCTGTTCATTACCTTCACTAATGAATCGGTCAAGTACACTTTGATATCTGTCTTGTCTTGCCTGTTCCTTACGTTTTGCCTCCGCATCTTGCTCCTTGCGTACTTCCACACGTTTTACAGCTTCAATTATTTCAGGCTGCTTTGTCAAGTCGTTCCATTGAAGAACCAAGATTTTGTATTTCTCCCATAGGGTATTGTAATCAGTCTTGAGTTTTGTAATGTCCTCGTTTTTTGAGACTAATTGGGTATTGAGACTTTCAATAACTGCATCCTTTTGAGTGGTTACTTGTCTGACTGCGTTCTCGTCAAGTTGCGATATGCGTTGCTTCACCTCCGTATTTTCGGCCTTTAGTGTATCATTCTCATTCCGCAATGCCTTATTCTCAACAATCAGTTTGTTGAGCTGCTGCATATAGTAAGTGTAAGTCTTGTTGACAGATGCTCGTATACCATTATTCTGTTTGTCACGTTCAACATTGATGGCGGTTACAAGAGCCTTGATAGCATCATTGATGTTTGTTGTCCGCTCCTCTCGCCAAGTCTTTTGTCCGATAAGTGCAGGAATAGGAATGGCAAGTTCTTTCTTAACGGCATCCATTGCCTCTTGAACAGGTGTCTTGATATTGAGAAGAGGGAAGGTGAGCTCTTGCTTGTCAATAGTGGCAAGAACAGCGTATTTCTCCACCTTGTCAAGAGCAGCTTTCGCCTGTCGCTCAGCTTCAAGAACCACCTTGTTCTTATGCCTTCGTCCTCGTTTCTCCTCCTCGGACAATTCATTATAAGGGATGCCGCGTGCAAGACCATACTTGCGGCCAACCTCATTGTGATAGTCTGTATGAAGTTGCGAGAGATATTCCGACTTTGCTTTTCTCGTCTCTCCCCACACCTTGGCATAAGACACACACTCAATATAATCCTTTGAGGCAGTCTGCTTGGTGTAGTTGTCTCGCTCCTCTTTGGGTAATGCTCTCCATTCCTTAGTTGAAAGCACTATGTCGGGATTGTTTTTGTTGACGTACTTGCTGCCTATGCGTCCACGTTTCTTGACTTTCTCCACAGGAATAGTCTGTACATGGGCATGGATGCTCGTTTCGTCACAATGGACTGCGAAACTGATAATATTCTCCTCGCCCCATTTTCGACAGGCAAAGTCGTAGGTGTCCTTTGCCCATTTATAAATGCCTTGTTGCAATACGATGTGGCTATGATCTGCATCAGGATTGGCAGTGTCTATCCTTTGGTTGCCAAAAGCGAGGTTGTACAGCACGTCGTGGTCGCCACTGAATATCATGCCGACAGTGCAGTTCGGACTGTTCTTTGATACTTGGTCTGGATGCCTGGCATCCATGTATGGCTTGAATCCCAATTCCTCAAGGCGCATCTGAATGCGCTCATGGAGTGGAACGGGATTGGAACCAAGAGGGACAATCTTTCCATCCTTGACTATCTCGAAGTTGAGATTCTTGCGAGAGAAGTTGTAATGATTGTTCTTCTCCTTGTCGGCATTCTTCAGCCGATAAACATTCTCGTCCCAGCCTCTGCGCTCGGCTTCGTTGCCCACTTGGGCGGAGAATGATTTTTTGTCTTTGCCGACATGGATAGCGGCACGTGGTATGTTGCTTTGCATATTGTATTTCTGTCTTGTTGTACATTGTAAAAGGCGTAACTCGGTATAATGGCAGCAGGTCTCGGGCGAAGCCTGAGCATAATAGACGGACTTTTTAAGTGAACAGCGTCAGCAGGTGAATCTAAAAGTCCCTATTATGTTCATGGACTTTTGCAAAAAGTCGGCTCCCTCACGAAAGACTGCCTCTATCCTTGACCGTCCGCCATCTGTGCGTTTTCCGTCCGGTAGGTTAGATTACGATAGACCACCTTTGTCATCATCTCGTTGAGTCGGTCGGCAATTCGGTCACCATATCGCTGACGGATTTCCTTGGGCTCAAGGTTTGTGGTGAAGACCGTGAACAGTTGTGCGTCATACCGCATAGCCAAGAGTTCCTTGATGGGATACATGAAATTGCCGTAGTCCTGCACTTCAGCAGGTTCAGTCCCAATATCGTCTATACCTAACATATCAGCTTTCGCCAATTTGCAAAACTTATTATAGTCTGTCTTGCGGATTTGCACAATCTGCATGGCATTGACAATGGTAAAACTATAGTAGTTATCAGAACTATGTCCAGCATTAGGCGATAGGTTCGGTTTGAGGATTTCTAATCGCCTGACAAGGTTCTGCAATGCCTTGAGCATAGTGGTCTTGCCGTTGCCGCATCCGCCACATAGAACGATTCCGAACTTTGCAGTGTTCGCAGTCAGGCAATTGGCTACCTGTTTGAGTTGCTCTTCAACAAAACCATTATAGATAAACTTGCGATAGCGGAGCTGTACTTCCATGATATATGCTGCCAGAAGATATTCGTATGTCTGCTCCTCCAACATAGGCAGTCTAAAACGCCCCGTCATAGTCCGTCCCTTCCGCAGGAACTGGACAAGTCCTGCGATTCTCTTTTCGTTTGCTATTTCCATATACATCTCCGTTTTTACTGTCAAAAATCTCACACCTTCCCTTTATAAAAGAATCTTTGCTTTGATGTTTGTCTTTATCTTTAATATGTGTCAAGTCCTGTGTCAAACCATGCATCAAGTTATCCGTCAAGCCTACTGTCAAGTCATCTGTCCATTCAAGCAGTGTGTAATTGGACGGTAGATGGCGGGATTTGCCTTCTGTAAAAGCGATAAGTTTGCGCTCGGCTATATGCTTCCGTGCCGTGATGACAGTTTGCCTTGAAAGGCGCAAGTCTTCACATATTCTTGTTGTGGAGCACGCAAACGGCATTTTCCAATACCGCTTGTTGCTCTCGTTCACAAGGTAGGCAAACAAGGCTATCTCACTCGCTGGCATTGGCGACAACAAAGCAGAACGCCAAAGCTGGTTCATGTATTCGATATACGTCATACGCTCTCTTTACTATCGTTGTCGTAAGCATTAGGCAAGTTCTTGTCCACTTTACTCTTCCGTTTGCAATAGCCAGCAACAGTTTCGTTCATAGAGCGAGCGTGTGTAATGGCTTTGACTGCCGAAACTGGGTACATGTTCTTGTTGCCAAACTTGATGTGCTGCAAGTAGCCAGTGCGATGCCACTGCCATAGGGTCGCAGGACATACATTGAAAATTTTACAAACGTCCTCTGTTGTAAGAAAGGTTTCCTCAGATTCTTCCTTGCGAGCAGACGTAGCTTGTTCCTCCCATTCCTTGCGTGACTGCGCCAAGAGAGCATTTGCAAAATGGTGAAGGTCTTCAGGAGTAACGGTTAGTGCAACCTGGCCTCCCATCTTTGTCAATGACATGATGTCAACCATATTTTTTCTTTTGATATTCGTTATACATACGCTGTTTTGCTCGTAAACCAGGATGCTCTTTCTCGCAGCGTGATAAAAAAGGAACACCGCCAATCCGCTGGTTTGTCGGATTGACGGTGCAAAGGTATATGGCTTTTGACGGCTCTCAATGAGATTTGAATAGGCAGTAGGATGCGACTACTATTGACTACTCTTTGTTAATGGAATTAACGTGACAATATCAAAAATCCTTAGCCAAATGCTGTTTTACGTTTGACTAAGGATTGTAAATGATAGCAGATTGTCAGAAACGAAATATGCTGCGACAATATGCAATAATCATAGAAAGGAAGTTCTTGCGTCCTAATTTGCGGTCGTAGAACTGCACCTTATTTTCATTGGTGACATTGTAGCCTATGGCATTTCGTAAAGACCTTCTGTGATACTTGATTTTCTCCTCAACCTGTTTCTTGACGGCATCGGACTCGTATTTCAAGTTTATATGATACTTGCTGAAATACTTGTCGAAACTACTTTTCTTCAGGTTGAACTCATCGACCAGCAGACTGCGAGGAATTGTTGGAAACAATATGCCGTCCTCTATTGCACAATGGATAATGACGGCTGCATCATCTGGATGTTCACCTCTGATAAGCTGGTGAAGTCCGTACTGGATAGCATAGTATTGGGCTGCGAATGGAGTATATTCAATAAGTTTGGTCGGACGTTCTTCATTCGACACCCCACGAATAATCTTCAAGAACCCTAATACCATCTTTTGGGTAATGCCATTAAAGTGCTTCCGTATCAGTTCCTTGGTCAATGCCTCCATCTCGTCATAATGGTCGTTTCCTCTAATGGCAATATATTTGAGTGTCTTGCGGATTGAAGGTTTCTTTGCCAATTCTTCCCAAGGTGTAGTTTGATATGACATAACAGCAAGAATGGTCATGCCGAAGGCTTCAAGACTTGGCGTTTCGATATTTTCGTTCACTTTCGTTCCATCAAACTCTTCCTTTATGAGCGAAATCATGAACCTAACGTTCTCTTCTGTTATGTTGCGAGGCTTGCCGAACTGCTGTTCAAGATCCTCGCCGAGTTCGTTTATGTTCATGCCTTTCGGTAATTTAACTGTCTAATTTGCTCGTTGAGCATTGACAACTTGCTTATCAGTTCATCAAAAGAAGGCACCTGTCCGAAAATCATGTGCTCACACATGAATTTATAGTCATCTTGCCATAGTCTTGCAATATCCTCGTTGGGCACGATACATAATGTGGCAGGATATAGCTCATCATAGTTGAAACCCTTAAGTCCGATGAACTTTCTGCGATGTTCAAGTACCGCCTTGTACAGAGCCTCGTTGTGGATTGCACGGTCAGCAATTTTGTTTTCAGAATCCATCATCATTGCCAAATCATATATATGGCGAGACATACGCTCCACTCTGACCTCGTTCTTCCTAAACTCTTCATGCAGCAGGAAAACCTTTTCAAGGAAAGTACGCTCGGGGATGACAGCGTTCACCTCAAATGGCTTTTCTGCAAATGGAGCTTTGCTGAAATGGGCGTCAATAGCAGCGTTGATTGCTTTTTTCTCAATAGGCTCCATCATCGATCTGCCGCTGATTTCTATCTTTACCGTATTCTTGATATATGGTGATACTTCATACAAACTATGATAGGTTATTGTTATCACTTCTGGGTCTGTTGTCGTGACTGGTGTGATTATAACATCCACAGAAAAAGCATCTGTTCGTATGCCCAAATCCACTAAAGCCTTCCTTACATCATACTGCATCTTCTCTCTTACAAAAGAACAGGCAGCTCGACGTAGTCTGTCGCTGATTTGGGTCTTCGACAATTCACCGCTGAAACCAAGAAACTCTCTGCTGAGTGCAATATCCACGTCTTCGGAGAATCTGGCTATCAAGTTCCAGCATTTGCTGAGACTTGTACCTCCTTTGAAAGCAATATGCTCTGCATATGGCAAAGTATGAAGGGCTTTCAATACCTGCGTTACCCACCAGTCCTTTTCGATGCTTGATGGTGGCAATCCAGTCTGCAATGCCACGGTATTGATAGCTTCACGTTGTCTATCTTCTGGTATGTCTATGAATTTCATCGTGCAATTAGTATTTTGCGCACCCATGCAGGGGCAAGTTTTATATCATGGTTGAAATCGTTATCGTTTACATTCTTTGCGTGCTCGACAAGCACGTTGCGTTCCTCGTCGGTTATTTTGTTCTCGCCTATGGCGCGCATGGCTGTTACAACAAGCATCATCAGCTCTGATTTATAGGCAAAGTTCTTGCCCGAAGAAGAATGCTTGAACAGGATGCCGCGCCCATTTCCGATCTTTATCCTACGTGGTGCGCCGTTGGTCAGGAACACGACATTCATGGGCATCTGCGTGGACAATCCGAGACGATTCAAAGCATATGCTCCCATCGGTACAATCTTCGCCTTGTCTCGCTTGGCTATAGCCTGGGCGATGTCTTCAACAGACGGATAGATGATGCCAAGCCCATATTCCTTGTCCTCTTTGGGGTAATAATAAATGCCATGAGCCAGCCGCATCAACATTCCGTCAGTGTACATCCGATGGAATGTTGACTTCACGGCTGATGGTGTTCCGCAGTCTGCATAGTCTTGTTGAAAGACTATCGAACCACGCCCTTTCCCTCTAAGCCTCATTTCTATCTTATTTACAGTGCTTTGGCTTGATGTCTGTACCATATTTTTGAAACCTTTTTATTATATTTTTGGTTCTTGTTCGTCTGCAAAGGTATAGTGTTTTCTTCTAAACGCCAACGTTTTTATTGAATATCCGTTTTTGAAACGTAATTTTGGCAAACTCGCAATAGGTCAGTCTATCAATTTCACCAGCTCGCGTTTCATCTCGTTGTCGATTTCTCTGTAACGTGCAAAAGCTCTACTGCCATCTGTGTGTCCAGAAAGAGATGCAACAAGATTTGGATCTTTTACCTTCTTGTACAGGTTGCCAATGAACGTCTTTCTTGCAGTGTGGCTTGTCGCAATATCGCAGATTGGTTTCTGTATAGGCTCACGAGTCTTGTTGTCAATAACAGTCACCATGCGGTCAATGCCGAGCAGTTTCAGAATTTTCTTAATCTGACGGTTGTATATATTTTGGTTTATTTTGGGCAACAACCTTGTTTCAAGGTCTGCATATTTAGCGAGGATGGTTTTTGCCTTATCATTTAGCGGTACTCGGATGGTGCGTGGCTGGTGGTTCTTGGTCTTTTCGGCAATGTATTCCACTGCACCATCAACGATGTTGGCACGTGTCATCTTTTCAAGGTCTCCCACACGGCAGCCGATGAGACAATGAAACATGAATATGTCACGATATACTTGTGTGGATGGCGTTTCGTTACTGAGGTCGGCATAGTAGACTTTGTCACGCTCTTCAAGTGTCAGATAGAATGGAGGACTGTCCAGTACCTTAGGCATCTCAAAGGTTGCGAAAGGGTCGTTTGTCGTGATATTATGCTTCAAACACCAGTTCACGACCGTGCGTATTCTTCTGAATATAGTATTGATGGAGTTTTCCGTTAGTTGACGTGGTTTGAAACGCTCCTCTATGTCATCGAAGATTTGAGGGTAATGCTCATAATATCCAGCCTCGTTTACCAGATATTTATGAAACTCACGCAAGTCATCGGCTGTTATGGCATCAAGTCGCATGGTGTAACCTCGTCTACGCATAATTTCCCTTTGGAAACGCTCGAAGTGCTGCAACTTACGTACGTTATGCTCATGATGCCTTATAGATTCCTTTTCCATTGGGTGGTTCTCGGCATACTGCTGGCATTGATACACAAGACTGTATTCGTCACCTTTTCTGCCTTGGCGGATGTTGATGTTAGGATGATGAAACTCCTCAATAACACCTTTTAGCCAACGGCTGTCCGCTCCATGATAATATTGTGCGGATATAAGCGCCGTCAAGTCCTGCACGGCTTTGTCGAATGCCGTGCGCTTTGCCTCCGCTACAAGAGCCACACGTGTCTTGTAACCCTGCCGTTCCGCGCTCCAATGATTAGGATTGATGGATAACTCGCTGACAGCCTTGATGTCAGTCTTGCCGTCACGCACACGGAAATAAACGTGCGCCTGGTCGGTTATGTTGTTCTTTGCCGAGGTTTCTCGGATGAATGCTGTTACTTTCATGCTACTCTATATAATGATGTATAACTGGTAGATTGTATAAACGTTAGTTGATGAGGTTGACAAGATTTACTTTCGTTTCCTCATCAATCTCTCTGTATCTGGCGAAAGCTCTGCTTCCGTTTACATGTCCTGTCATGGAACTCACAAGCTCGGGGTCTTTCACTTTCTTGTATAGGTTGCCGATAAAGTTGCGTCTTGCCATGTGGCTTGTAGCAACATCACATATTGGTTTCTGAACCTCCTTTCCTGTGACGGTGTCAAGGATAGTAACCATTCTGTTAATGCCACATTCTCGAAGCACGGCACGGATGCCCTCGTTGTATTGATACACTTGCTTTGTCGGCAGAAGCTTTTCTTGCTTGCCATCGTAACGTTTTAATATTTCCATAGCCTTTGTGGTAAGCGGGACGCTCACGGTCTGCGACCGTTTGCGCATAGTCTTGTGTGGAAGATACTGCAATATGTCACCGACTATATTGTCTTTGGTAAAAGAAAACAGGTCTCCGACTCTACAACCCACCATTGATTGGAAGATGAACAAGTCACGATACACTTCTAACTCTGGCTTGTTATGTAGGTTTGTATTGTAAACCTTGTCACGTTCTTCTATCGTCAGATAAAAAGGTGTGCCTTGTACCGCTGCAGGAATAGTGAACGCATCGCATGAGCGGTTTGTTGTAAACCCCATCTTGATGCACCAATGCCCAACAATACGCAGATGATGCATGATACCTATAATCTGTGTGCTTGACATCTGCTTGGGAGGGTGCATGTCAAGGCTGAACTGTTCGTAAAAATCAGGGTAGTCATTGTAATGAATATATTCGTTTATGACATACTCTCTAAAATCAAGGTAGTCTTCGGGACGGATAGTCTCGCAATAGAGCGTGAAGCCTTCCTCTCCTTCTACTTCCCTCTTGTAGGCTTCATAGCGTTGAAGCTTCTTGATTGTTGGTTTATAAACGAGTGCTGATTTCGGACTCATGGGATGTTCCGCAATGTATTGTTCCATTCTCGAAACAACTGTAGTCAATGTCTCTGTTGACCTTGAAGTTGAATTGACACATTCATCAATCACATTCTTCATCCATGCAACATCAGCAGTCGCAGAGTTATACTGCTCGCTAAGAGCCGTTGTAATGGTCTGCACCAAAAACTTGACTTTCTTCTGCTCGTCAGATGGTACTTTCTTTGTCCTTCGATAGGAAAGTGCATCATTGTCCCAATAGTCAAGCATAACCTCAATGTCGGAACGGACTTTGAGGTCAACATCCTTATCTCGGAGTCGAAAACAAAGATTGGCTTTTGTAGTAGCATTTTTATCCTTGGTTTTGCATTCCTTTGTGATAATGGTAATCTTCATGTTCCTATGTTTTTTATTTCTACCACAAAGGTAATATCTTTCCCGTAAATGTTCCCACATATCCCCAATAAACTATGATTCGTTTAAATCTATTTATGATTTGGTTTTTGCACTTTCTTTCCTTATTATCAGTTATTTGCAGGTATTATAGTCAAAATTCATCAAGTCGAATCATTGTTGTTTTAGTATATACAGTTTCCACGTTTTTTATATTTATTGGAATTATATCCATATATTTGCACCTTGGATATATTACGATTCTGAATTATCTCTTGAGGCACACAAAATCTCACCTGCATAAGATATAATACAAGATATTAACTATTAAAAAATCGACTAATTTATAACACTAATTTTATGAAAAAACTTTTACACACACAAGGAAGAGGATTAGCACTCTGGCTGCTGACCCTTATGTGCTTGGTCTCAGTAAATGTATGGGGACAAGAGACGAAAGTAATAGACTTTTCTAACGGTCTGCCATCAGATTGGTCTAAAACAGGAACCGTTGCAAAACAAAATTATGCCGGTAAATCCTGTACTCAATTACAAACAGCGGCAACAATCAAAAGTCCTGTATTCACAGAAGCTTTTTCTTCTGTGAAAATACATTTAACAAGAAGTAGCAATGGAACAACATTTACATTCAGTTATCAAATTGAAGGCAACGAACCTGTTGAAATAAAGACATATACAGCAAGTGATGTTGAAAAAAGTAATTTCAAAGACTACGAGATTGAAATACCTGAAGCTGCACAAGTTCCAAATTGCCAATTCATATTTTCTTCTGAAAAAGCATCTTATTATATTTATAGTCTAACTTTTACGACCAAAGCCTCTTCAACAACTCAATGCTCTGCCCCGACATTCAGTCCTGCATCAGGCACATCGTTCGCAAACACATTGACCGTTACAGCCTCAACAGCCACTGAAGGCGGAAAGATTGTTTATACTACAGACCCGGAGGCTACACTCGACGCCAACTCAACTGAATTTCCGAGCGAAGGACTTACTATAGACGCAACAACAACAATACGCGCCATAACGGTTGACCCTAGCGGAACATTGGAAAACAGCAGTGAGGCATCAGCCACATATACAAAGATTAATGCGCTGAACGGACTTGCCGAACTGCGCGCCAAGATAAGAGAAGACAACGTAACAAGCCAAAAGGACGCTAAAGAATATATTGTAAGCCTGAACAATGCCGTTGTAACAAAGGTTAGCGGCAACAATGCATTTATAGAAGAAAACGAAACCGGTATACAATATTTCAAGTATAACAACGACTTAAAAGAAGGCCAGGTTATCAACGGTACAGCCACTGTAAAAGGCTTTATGTATAACAACTGGGCCGAACTGATAAGCATCGAAGGCGACATAACTATAACAGACGGAGGAGCAGTAGCTCCGACAGAAGTTACTCTTGAAGAACTTACAAACAACTACGACAAATACGAATCACGCCTTGTTAAAGTAACCGCAGCTGAAGTAACTTCTGCTTTCAGCAACAGAAACGGCGAGATTTCACAAAACGGAACAACATTAGCCGTAAGAGCCGCCGACGAGTCTATCTCAATGACATTGGGAGAAACAATAGACATAATTGGAGTTCTCGGAATTTACTTCGACACAAAGCAGTTGAACGTCTTTTCACAGGACGACATAACAAAGTCTGAAAACACAAACACATTCTCATGGACTGCAACATCGGCTGAAATAGATATCAACAACGGCGACATAAGCGCTCTGCCAACCCTGACTAACACATACGAGGGAGCAGTAAACTATGACAGCTCAAACAAGGGCGTTGCCACTATCGGTGAGACAGACGGACAGATAACCATCGTAGGCGCAGGAACTACCACTATAACCGCAACACTGGCATCTGACCCTGAGGTTAAGTCTTCGTATGAGCTTACAGTAAACAAGACAGCCGCAACACTCGAATTTGAACAGTCTATATATACCGTTAACTTTGAAGATATCACTACTCTGAAAGCCGTATCAAACAATCCGGATGCACAGATAACTTATTCTGCAACTGAAGGCGACTGGTATATAGATGAAACATCTGGCGAATTCTTGGCTGGCACTACAGCCGGAAGCGTAACAGTTACTGCTACAATGGCAGAAAGCGACAAATACACCGGCGCAACTGCAACATGCACAGTGAATATCGTTGACCCGAACCAGCAGGTTTATAGCGATGTTATCACAGCTGAAGATTTGGCTGCGACAACTACACAATATATAGATTTCTCTGGCGTAACAAAGACTTCAGATGCCGTTTATGCAGGTAATTCTGCAAAAAATAACACTGGCTCAATCCAACTAAGATCAAGCAACAGCAATTCTGGAATTGTTGCTACAACATCAGGTGGAAGAATATCTCAGATAATTATAACATGGGATAATTCAACTGCAAACGCCAGACAAATTGATGTCTACGGAAATACAAATCCATATACAAGCGCAGCAGAACTTTATGAAACAAGTGGTAATACAAACCAAGGTGAACTTATCGGCAGCTTAGCAAAAGGTGAAACAACACTGACCATCGAAGGCAACTATCCTTATGTTGGAATAAGAAGCAACGACGGAGCATTATACATCAAAGACATAACCTTTGTATGGGAAAAAGTGTCAGAGCCTACCACCGGTTCATTCTCAATCACCGACGCCGGATTCGCCACATACTACACCGACAAGGCGTTTGTAATGCCGGAAAATGTGCAGGGCGGAATTGTAACTAAAGCCAACAATGAGACAAGCCAGCTCACCGTAAGCTACAACTATCAGCCGGGCACTGTTGTTCCTGCTAAGACTCCTATCGTGCTTAAAGGCGAGAAAGGCGACTACACCGTGAACTACACGACATCTGAAGAAACGGCTCCTGCAGGCAACATGCTCTATGGCGCAGACAACGTTGACGCAGACGGAATGACATTTGTTGAGGGAACCAACGTTAAATACTACAAGCTTGCACTTGGCAACGACGGCAAATGCGGATTCTACTGGGGCGCAGCCGACGGCGCAACATTCGAATACACAGCCAACCGCGCATTCCTTGCCATCGACATAACAGACGCATCGCAGGCTCCTGAAGGCTTCTCGCTCGACGGCGACGGCGGCACAACTGGCATAGACGGCGTTATGAACGGCAACGACAACAGCCGGAAGATTTACACCGTAACCGGCGTCTACGCAGGCAAGAGCCTCGACAAGCTGCCCAAAGGCATATACATCGTAGGCGGTAAGAAAGTAGCAGTGAAATAAACAACAACATTAAATAAGACAGATAAAGGAGAAACATATTATGGAAAAGTATATAAAACCGGAATGTAAAATAGTAGAAGTAAAGTTTGAAGGCAACCTGATGCAGGCCTCTAATATCCCTCCGACATCAGATACAGATCTCGGATGGAACGACGAAGTCAGCGACAACCCTATGCTCGCGCCTGAGCACAAGAGCATCTGGGGTGAAGATTAACCCCCAATGCGGCATCGGCCGCATACGGCTTAATACATGTTTTTTATGATTCAGTTTGACGGAGGGGCATGCGCCATGACGCATGTCCCTCCGGTGTTTTTATCCCAAATCGGGCATAAGGATTTGGTCTGTATTTTTGCTTTATATTGAGCGGATTTTAGTCAGATTTTTCGCAGGCATAACGGGCTATGTCAAGAAACATCTGATGAAAACCTTTTGCAAGGCAAAACGCGGTCTTTTGCCTTGCGAAAGGTATGCTTTCAGACTGCAGAATGTGGTCTTTTACGACACAAAAGGATAGCTTTTGCCTGCATGGGCTGAGTCAACCTCTGTCAGGAGCAGGCGGAGAGCCGGTCAACCTAAATCAGTAAATATAACAAATCTGTACGAAAAAATATTTTCCTTAAAAAACTCATCACTCGTCACATAATGGTTTAATCATCTGACAATCAACGCATTGCAGTGTGACGAGTTGCCGTTTCAACTCATCACGCATCAGGTTTGCGACGCTTATGTGACGAGTTGGATTTTCAACTCGTCACACTATAAAAAGCTGACTATCAACGCCTTACACACGAATGTGACGAGTGACGAGTTTCTGTTCAAAAAAATATGCGAGATTCATTGGCCGGCGCGTTCCAAAAGCCAAAAGCATCTGTATAGAGTTATGCACATCCTGCGGGCACGCCTCAAATCTTTATGCCTATAAAGATGCGTGCGCGCCACTTGGTGATGTTCAGCAGCAGCTCGTCGCGGTCGCCAAGCTGCGAGGTGTTTACAACAGAGGTAAACCCGGCGAAATAGCGGCCGAAATGCCTGATCACGGCAATGCGCCCCACGGCTATTATGTTGGGAAACCTGTAGGGCATCCTGGTGCGGCTGCCGCCTGTTGTCAGCCGGCTTCGGCTGTAGACCACAAGTTCGGGCAGCGCCGACAGATGTATGAGCCAGCCGTGACGCAGCACAAGGTTGTAGCCGTAGCCCGCGCCTAAGCCGACGCAGAGTATGCTTAGCCTCGACTCAGGGTTGCCTATAACGTCGTCGTGGCGCGCCTTGAGCACTCCGCCCATGAACGAGGCGCCGAGCATGAGGCTTCCGCAGCTGCGCTTCTGCATCCACGACTGGCTGAACACGGCAGGATAAGAGAAGCGGCGGCCGTTGAAGGCATAATAGGCGTTGAGCGTCAGCATGTTCTGGCTTATCAGTCCGGCCGGTATGCTGATGTCGCCGCGCTGAGTGTGGACATTGCCCTCGAAAGTCTTTGCCGAATGGAATATCACGTCGGCGCCCAACTTGTTGCCGTAGGCGTTCATGTTCAGCTCATAGTCTTTCTTCTCGCCCGCAAGATGTGCCGGGTTCATGGCCACGCTGAGCGACAGTCCTCGGTAAGCGGCGCTGAGACTTACGGTGTATTTGTTCTGCGCCTTCATCTCCGTATTGAAGTTGCCGTCGGCGTTGACGCCCCGCGTGCGTATGTCAGAGCCCGAGGCGTTGAGCGTGAGCCTGAAGCGCAGCCGCTGCGGCGTGCGCTCAATATAGCTTGTGTCCACACGGCTCCGCGCCCGGCTGTCGCGCATGTCGAGTATCTTGTCTATCTCGCGCTTAGCCCGGTAAGCCTCGGCCTTAAGTCTGTCTTTAGCCGCTATGGTGTCGTCTGCGGCAACCGAGGTGCTGTCGTATGGCGCGGCCGTCAGGGCGACCGCCAGCAGTAGTGTTATCATATATATTATAAGAACGGCGGCAGGGCGTTTTTATTTCATTCCTGCGTCAATGATTTATGCCCGTGTAGAAGCTGTCATACAATGAAAATAAACGTTACGCCATTGCAACACGTTTGTCAGTCTTTCATAACATGGCGTTAACCTTATTGCAACATGCCGCATATAACTTTGCAGCCGTAAACGATAGAAAGCATTTCAAAGTATGATTAAAAGGTTAAGATTAGCCGTGGCGCTGATATTCATCCTGACAGCATTCAGAGCATACGCGGCAGACATTAAGGGAAAAGTTACAGACAGTACGACAGGCGAGGCGCTCATCGGAGCAACCGTACAGATTGAAGGAACGGCCAAAGCGGCTGCAACAGACATCGACGGCCTGTTCACGTTCAGCGGACTCGACGAAAACGCAAATTATACTTTAACCATAAAATACATCTCTTACAAGACTAAAAAAATTGACGGGGTTCGGGCTGAAGCTCAGCCACAGGTGTTAGAGATAAAGCTCACACCCGACGAACAGACGCTGAAGGAGGTTACGGTTACCGGCGTGGCTAGGAAGAATACGGAGATCGCGGTAATACAGATGACCAAGAGCAGTCCCGTCATAGTGAGCAACGTATCGGCACAGGAAATAACAAAGACACAGGACACTAACGCAGGAGAGGTGATACGCCGAGTGCCGGGCGTGAGCCTCATCGACGACAAGTTTGTCATGGTGCGCGGACTCTCTCAGCGCTACAACAACGTTTGGATCAACGGCGGAGCCGTGCCTAGCTCGGAAGCCGACTCAAGGGCTTTCTCGTTCGACCTTATTCCAAGTTCACAGATAGACAACATGCAGATTGTGAAGACGCCGTCGCCCGAATATCCGGCTGACTACACCGGCGGATTCATCACCATAACGACAAAGGACATTCCGGCGGAAAACACAGCCGAGCTGTCTGTCGGCGGCAACTGGAACGACATTTCTTCATTCTCCGACTTCAAGTATGCCAAGGGCTCGGGCACCGACTTCCTCGGTTTCGACAGCGGCATGCGCGGACTCAACGGCGGCATAAACGCCACGATGAACAGCATTGCCGGCAACGGTGTCGACCTGCTGAACAACGGTCTTAACAACGACTGGCGCGTAAGGACGATGAGTCCGCTGGGCGACCTGAAGCTGTCGGGCTCGCTGGGACGCCGCTGGAAACTGGGCGACCGCCAGCTCGGAATGATTGCTGCCTTCAACTACAGCAACGAATACCGCAAGTATGAAGACATGCAGAACAACCTCTACGGCGTGTATGATGCCGACAAAGACCAGTCGAACTATCTGCGCTACTCTGTAGACGACCAGTATAACCACAACGTGCGACTGGGAGCCATGCTCAACTTCACTCTTCTTTCTGCCGACGGCAACAGCAAGTATCAGCTGAAGAACATCTTCAACCAGATTGGCAACGACCGCTACACATGGCGCGAGGGACTGAGCGCACAGTCGGACAACGAAAACTCGGCTGAATATTACTACCGCAGCCGCACCACATACAACGGACAGATAACCGGAAAGCACACCTTTGCGCTGGATGAGCTCGACTGGAGCGCAAGCTACTCTTACGCCAACCGCAACGTGCCCGACCGCCGCCGCTATCTCATAAACGACGCACTGGAGCCGGGAGTGATGCAGCTGACAAGCCCCAACGACATATCGCGCGAATGGACAAAGCTCGACGAGCACATCGTTTCGGCAGCAGTGAACGACAAGCACGAATTCAAGTTCGGATCGTTCACACCGTCGCTCAAGTTTGGAGCCTACGGCGAATACCGCACACGTAAGTACACCACACGCGACTTTATCTACAACTGGAACGCTGCCAGCAACACGCTGCCCGACGGATTCCGCCAGAACGACCTGTCGGAGATGCTCAGCGACGAGAGCTACTTCGGTGCCGACCGCCTGTATCTGCTCGAGGAACAGCACATGCGCAACAACTATAAGGGCAACAACTATCTCGGAGCCGGATATTTCGCAGCCAACATTCCGCTCGGCAAACTGAACATCTACGCCGGACTGCGCTACGAATATGACCACATGGAGCTGATAACAAACACACGCGACAACGCCGAAAGCCCCTTCAGCCACAACTATGAGTACAGCGACCTGTTCCCCTCGGTGAACACCACCTACAAGATTAACGACAAACACCAGCTGCGCCTGTCATACGGCAAGACGGTCAACCGTCCTGAGTTCCGCGAGGTGTCGCCATCAGTGTTCTACGACTTCGACCTGGCATCAGACGTGCAGGGTAACACCGACCTGAAGCCATGCTACATACAGAACGTCGACATCCGCTACGAGTTCTATCCCTCTAAGGGCGAGCTTATCTCAATAGCGGCATTCTACAAATACTTCGACTCACCTATCGAGTGGACCTACACTGTTACGGGCGGAACAAGTCTTGTGTATTCTTACATGAACGCTAAGCGCGCCAACAACTACGGTATAGAGCTCGACATACGCAAAGACCTCTCGTTCATAGGCCTGCCCGGTTTCAGCTGGTCGTTCAACGGAGCGCTGATTAAGAGCCGCGTGAAGTTTGAAGAAGGCTCAAAGGAGGAGAACCGCCCCATGCAGGGCCAGTCGCCTTACCTCGTGAACACCGGAATATTCTACAAGAACGACAAGATGCAGCTCGACATAGCACTGCTCTACAACCGCATAGGCAAACGAATAATCGGAGTAGGACGCAGCGAAGGAACAACAAGCGGCAACGAGACCCTGAGAGTGCCCGACAGCTACGAGATGCCCCGCGACGTGATAGACCTCTCGGCATCGAAGAAATTCGGCAAGCACTGGGAAGTGAAGCTAAGCATACGCGACCTGCTGGCACAGAAAGTCTACTACAAGCAGTTTGCCGACGTTCACTACTCAAACGGAACAAGCCGCGAGGTAGAGCAGATAACAAGAGTATACAAGCCCGGCCGCAACATAGGAGTAAGCGCCGTGTATAAGTTCTGATAAAGGGACAAGGCGGAACATCTGCCCCAATCACTCCCATCAGTACCATTACTCCCATAAAAGAAAAAATAAAAAAATTATTCACTATAAGATGTTTAACAAAAAGATGAAAATGGACAAGTTTAAACTTTACGGATGCTTAGGCATCATGGCAATGGCGCTCACAATGAGCTCTTGCAGCGACGACGACAATTCAGGCACTACACAGAGCGGTGTCAACTGGACCACCAACGGCGGTATCAAGGCCTGCGACCACCTGCTGTTCACGGCAGACGGCGACGCCAACGTAAACGACAACGGTACACAGATCGGAAACGGTGACCAGGAGTTTGTTTTCACAGGAAAGCAGACTATCAAGAAAGGCACATATATCCTGAAAGGATGGGTTTACATAGCCGACGGAGCCGAGCTTACAATAGAGCCGGGAACCGTAATCAAGGGCGACAAGCAGACAAAGGCTTCGCTCATAGCTGAGCGCGGCGGTAAGCTCATCGCACAGGGAACAGCAACAGAACCTATCGTGTTTACATCAGAAGAGGCTAAAGGCAACCGCCGTCCGGGCGACTGGGGTGGCATCATCCTCTGCGGTAAGGCTAAGAACAACAAGAGCGAAATGCAGATTGAAGGTGGTCCGCGCACCAAGCACGGAGGTAACGACGACGCAGACAACTCTGGCGTGCTGAGCTACGTGCGCATCGAGTTTGCAGGCTATCCTTTCCAGACTGACCAGGAGATCAACGGTCTTACACTCGGTTCTGTAGGAAGCGGCACAAAGATCGACCACGTACAGGTGTCATATACCAACGACGACTCTTATGAGTGGTTCGGCGGAACAGTAAACTGCAAATATCTTGTAGCATACAAAGGCTGGGACGACGACTTCGATACAGACAACGGATTCAGCGGAAAAGTTCAGTTCGGTCTGTCAGTACGCGACTCTAAGATTGCCGACGTATCACAGAGCAACAGCTTCGAGAGCGACAACAACGCCGACGGTTCTAACAGCGAGCCTCACACATCTGCCGTATTCTCTAACATGACACTCGTAGGCCCGATGGCTACAGACGCTTCGTTCGTAAACGACGCTTCTTACATCAACGGCGGCAACTACTATCCCAACAACGGCTCAAGCCTCGGCAAGTTCCAGGCTGCAATGCACATACGCCGCGACACTCACCTCAACTGTTTCAACTCTGTTGCAATAGGCTGGCCTATCGGTATCATCATCGACAACGAGAAGGGCGACACACAGGGCGCAGCAACAGCAGGCAACCTGAAGCTCGAGAACATCTGGCTGGCTAATGTCAACGCCGTTGGTACTGACTTCAACAAGATTTATGTAGACGGTCTCTACAACTACGAGACAAAACAGGTTGACGAATCTCAGCCTTCATTCTCAAGCACATTCTTCAAGGCTCAGAGCGGCAACAAGTTCTATGAGGCTGCTACAGGCTGGTTCGACACAACAGGATATATCCCGACATCAGGCAGCCCGCTGCTCAGCGCTGCAGCATTCACAAACTCGCTGCTGAGCGGTTTCGACCAGGTTTCTTACATCGGAGCTTTCGCTGCAGGCGACACATGGCTCGACGGATGGACAAACTTTGATCCTCAGAACACAGACTATTAATTCCTAGATTTAAAGACCCTATAAGACAACGACGCCCCGCAGGAATGATTCCTGCGGGGCGTCACTTTTTTTGTGCGTTATAGCAATAATGACCTTACCGGCATCCGCGCTGACTCTATGCCGAAAGAGCATCGTCCGGCACACGGCTGTCTGCCGTCGGCCACAACTTAATTATTCTTCCTCAAGATACCACTTAGAGTATTCAACATAATGCTTGGCAAAGCTCTCTGCCTGGTCGGGACGTGTCTTCTTGATAAACTTGGCAGGCACTCCGCCCCATATCTCGTGCTGACCAATCTTTGTGCCCTGCAGCACCAGTGCACCGGCAGCTACTATTGCGCCCTCGCCCACTTCGGCATTGTCGAGCACCGTTGCGCCCATTCCTATCAGTGCTCCGCGGCGTATCGTGCAGGCATGCACGGTGGCGTTGTGGCCTATGCTCACGTCGTCTTCAATAACAACCGGACCGGTGGTGTTGGTAACATGCACGCAGGCACCGTCCTGCACGTTTACACGGTTGCCTATGGTTACGGGAGCCACATCGCCGCGCACAACGGCGTTGAACCATATTGAGCATTCGTCGCCCATGTTAACTTCGCCAACAACAGTGGCGTTCTCGCTGAAATAGCAGTCCTTGCCCCATTTGGGTGTCAGACCTTTTATTGATTTTATTAATGCCATAATGTTATTATCTTTTTTATGTTCACGATGCAAAGTTAGTTTATTTTATATTGCAAAACAAAAAATCGGCACTTAATAGCTTGCACGTAAAGTAAAGATTATGTATTTTTGAACATTGAAAATAAAATCATCTATAAATATTATGCTGGAAACAGGACTTACACACACAAGCAGCCTGACGGTGACCGAAGCTCTCACCGCCAAGGCCATGGGTTCGGGCGACATGCCCGTATTGGCTACGCCGGCCATGATGGCGCTGATGGAGAACGCCGCAATGTTGGCCGTTGCCCCCGAACTGCCCGAAGGAAGCACCACCGTAGGCGGACACATAGAGTCATCACACCTGAAGCCTACGCCATTAGGAGCTGAGGTCAAGGCAGAAGCCACGCTGACAAAGGTAGACGGCCGCAAACTGTATTTCACCGTCAAAGCCATGCAGGGCGACGCCGTGATAGGCGAAGGCACTCACCTGCGCTTCATCGTTGACCGCGAGAAGTTTATGAGTAAGCTGTAAGAAGATACAGCCGAAAGGCATATCGAACAAAACAACAAGACTAAAACCTTTTTGTTGGCAAGCTGCGGATCGCAGATCCTTATATTCATCACTGTCAGATTATAAATCTGACAGAACATTAGCTTAGTTGCTTCATTAGATTCATAAATACCAACAAGACTAATGTGCCGGCAGATTTGTAATCTGCCGGAATTAAATATCAGGATCTGTGATCCGCTGATGTTTTGAAAAAACGAACACCATAAATATTAATTGTTTACCAATTTATTTATTACCTTTTGTATTTTCGCGCTATTTCAGTTCGTCAATAAACTCCTGATACAAAGCTACGGCACCATAATGCCATAGTTTTGTTCAAAAGCAATACACATCTTTATACCATTGCATCCATTCCTGCAACTCAGAATCTTGCGTGTTTACAGCATTCAACACATCATAGTTGGTGAAAGAATTGAACATCTTATTTCCGTTGATTAATGCCTTATATGTATTAATCGAGTTGTTCAGATGCGTATTATTGGCATGATGGCATACTGAGAAAGTCACTGCTTTATATGTTCCTGTGTCCTGCAAGGCGAAAGCAAGCATCTGATTACGCCAAAGCTGATTAAGTCCGTCCTTAAACGGACAACCTTTGATATCTACCGAACCTTGATATTTATCCCGATGTTTCTTCAGAATCTCCCAATATTTATAGCCTATCATGTGATAATGGCATTTTTCAGGCTCATTTAATATGCTTGCGAGAATACATTGAGTGCAATTATCTTTATGTTCATTTGCTTTACTTTTATATGCGCCACATGTCGTAAACTCCTTCTCGCTAAGTTTATGCTCGATAAGCCACAGGCACAAATTATCTTCTTTGTCATAATAGGCAATAGCCACGTCTGCATCTGTTCCTGCTCCATTGGAGTGGTCGTTAAGGACACCTTTACCTGACTGAATATCCTGTCCCCAATATTCAAAACAGAATCCATGATGCAATCTGTCTCTTGCTATCTTCTTAAAGTCGGAAGGACATCCGGGAATAAGCGGCAATATATTATCCGCTTCCTCTGAAAGAAGTATAGGCATGAAAAGATTTATACAAGCCGTTTGAGAACTTACGGCATGCCAGGCAAACTTATGAGGCTTAAAAGCAAAATATCTCTTTTGCATTTCCTGCAAGTATGGGATAATTGGCTTGTACATCATTTGAGGAACCTCTGATTTTTCCGGGAAAAGGGCATCGTATTCATGTCCTCTATACAAACCTCTCTCCGTCGTTATGTTTTTGCGTTTCCAGTCTATTATGTGTACATAAATAGCCTTTTGTTCCAAGGTTAAATTGTTTGGCATATAGTATTTCACCCCATTAATAATCTCTTCCATAGGTACCATTTAAAATGTTGTAATGCTTGATTTATCTAAAAAGCAAATATACAACAAATTTCGTAGTTAGATAATACAAGCTAAAAATATTTTTAGCTTCCGCATTTACAGATATTCACCAACAATAATAATAATCAGTAAAATTAATTTCAAGCCGTTTTCACTTCATCTTATTAATAAATTAATGTATGAGTTGCGGATCGCAGATCCTTATATTCATCGCTGTCAGATTACAAATCTGACAGAACATTAGCTTTGTTGCCTTATTACTTCCATAAATATACCAACAAGACTAATGTGCCGGCTGATTTGCACGAGTTGTTGAGCGTAGCGAAAAATCTGCCGGAATTAACTATTAGAACTGAAAGTCAGCGAAGCTAATCTGTGATCCGATAACTTCCAATAATATATACCCTTTTAAAAAAACAACAAGTCATTTGCCTTGTTGCCATTCACCTTATAAAGTATCTAACCCCGTTCCTTTACTCTTAATATCATGGTCCGTCTCTCCTATTCCATCAGAATCCACGAAAAAAGGCTATGAGTTAGGCTTGAAAAGTGGGCCACTTTTGCATAAAAAGTGGCCGAGTTACGATGCGTAACTCGGCCACTAACAGTTCGAAAGTAAATCAACAAATATTTCTTAATAAATAGGCTTATTTTAAAGTCTAAAAATTTAATCTGAAAGGAAAAATCATGTAAAATGTTACAATTTTCAGGGCTTCTTCTGACGACGGCTATTTGCGCCCCGTTATCGTGGCCACAACATACTCTGAACAGGTGCCTATGCGGAACTTGCCGCCCCAGATGCCAAGGCCCGAACTTACATAATATTGCGTGTTGCCGCGCTGCCACGGACCGTAAGAGCACTCGTAGATGCGGTCGGTTATCCACGATATGGGCCATAGCTGCCCGCGATGGGTGTGGCCGCTAAGCTGAAAGTCAACGCCGGCACGCTCGGAGCGGTCGAGATGATAGGGCTGATGGTCGAGCAGAATGGTGTATCTGCTCTTGTCGGCACGGCGCATAAGCTCCGCCACGCTGCGGCGGCGCTGGTTGGTGCGGTCGTCGCGGCCAATGATGCACAGTTGCCCTACGTTGGCCATGCTGTCGCGCAGCAGCGTTATGCCGGCGTCGGCAAAGAACTTCTGCGCCTGCGGCTCGCCGCTGTAATACTCATGATTGCCAAGACAGGCATACACAGGAGCGTTGAGACGGCGCAGCTCTGACGCCATGTTCTCCTCGATGAGCGGACGCATGCTGATGTCTATCATGTCGCCGGCAATAAGAATAAGGTCGGCATGCTCGGCGTTAATCATGTCCACCCAGCGCGCCAGCTCCTTGCGGCGATTGTGATAACCGAGATGAAGGTCGCTCATCATGACCACCTTGACGGGACGTCCGAGATGCTTGTCGGTGGTGAGTTGTATGGTATGGCGCACCTTGTTGTTATAGTGAATGTTGCCGGCAATGAACACAAGCGCTACGACGGCAAACAGCACCGTGGACACTATGCAGTTGGAATAGAGCCATGAGCGCGGCACTATGTGCAAAAGCCGCCCGAGGTCGAGCAGCAGAAAGGCGATGACGAGATAAAGAAGGATGAATATGGAGGAGTTGCCCACCTCGTAACATGCCGAAGCCAGATTGAGGGGAAGGCCGTCGATGGCACGCGAAAAGTTAAGAAACAGGGTGAGAAATGCCGCCAGACCAACGCCCACCACGGCCCAGCGCCAGCCCGCCGACAGCGGCAGGAGGCACCACACATGCCACAGAACATAGGCAAGGCCGACGAACGGCAGCACGAAGAAAAGAACAAACCACATTGTTTTCATTGTTTTAAGTATGGCTGCAAAGTTACATCTTTCGCCGCACTTACGGCACGGCAACAACATGAAAAACGGGATAATGGTAATATTTTCGGTAAAACATGCACAACTGACAGACAAAAAAAACACGCCCGAAGATTTCTCTCCGGGCGCAACTCAAAACAATACTATCTACCTGTTAACTGAAGATATTGAAGAGTCAGTATTTTATAATTGCAATAAGTTTCAACGAAGCGGTCACGGCTCTGCGTGTATTGCGTCTGAGCCTTCAGCAGGTCGGTCATGGTGGCGGTTCCGGCGCGATAGTAGCTGTTGTTGAGCCTCAGGTTTTCGGCAGCCTGCTCTATCGACTTGCAGGCTATGCCCAGCTGGGTGTATGCCGTGTTGAGGTCGTTCCATGCCTTCTGCATGCCGATGACGAGCAACTGCGACTTGTCCGTAAGTTCGGTCTGCGCGTCGGCAACCTCCATCTTGCGGCGCTTTATGGCGTGGCTTCCGCCCCACCATGCCGACAGCGGCACGTTGACCGTGGCAAACACCACGCCGAACGAGCGGCTGCAGTCGAGCAGGTCGTGATACATATATCCGGCGCCTACGCTCACCGTAGGCATGTTCTTGCCCACGTCGAGCTTCTGCTTCAGCCTCGTGGCCTCAACGTTCTTTTCGAGCAGGCGGTATTCGGGCGTAAGCTGCAGTGCCGACCGGTGGTCGCTCTTCAGCGAGGCGGGCGACTCGGGCATCTCGCCCACCCTGATGTCTGACACGAGCACAAAGCTGCTGTCCTCGAGTCCGAGATATTGCGCGAGCAGCATTCTTGCCACAGCGATGTTGCCCTCAAGGCTTACGCGGTTGCTCATGTTGTCGTTCTTCTCGAGCTGCACCTGCAGCAGGTCGTTCTTCAGCGCCACGCCGGCGTTGACCGAGTTGTTCACATCACGATAAATGCGCGTGAGCATGGTGTCGGCCACGTGCAGCGTGTTGAGTTTCTCGTTGAGAGCCACGAGCTGCCAGAAATACTGTTCGGCTGTAAGTTCCACGTCGTTTTCCGACTTTTCGAGCTGCAGCTTGCTCACGTCAACGCCCAGTCCGGCAAGCTTGTTGCCGTTGACAATCTGTCCGCCGGCAAACAGGGGCTGAACTGCCGTAACGCCTCCCATGAGTCCGTTTTTGCACATCTCCATGGCCATGTCGGGCTGAAGCTGCATCTTGGCCATGCCCTTGTCGGCATTGAAGCCCATGCCGGTGGCACTGACAATGGGAAAATAGTTGGTGAAGGCCTCATTCTTTGTCTGCTCTGCCTCAGCCACTGCATTCTTGGCGTTGACCATCTTGGCATTATGGCTCACGGCCATGCTGCGGCACATTTCGGGCGTGAGGCCCGTCTGAGCCTGCACAGCTGCCGGACTAAGAACGGCAAGCAGACCGCAGAGGGCGCGCCCGATTAGTTTTATATCATTGTTCATAACGCTTTCTTATTTTTACTTTTATCATTCATTTTCAAGTTTCAGTCCTGCCTCACGACGTTTTGTCGATCCGCTCATCATCAGCCAGTAGGCCACGGGCAGCACGGTGAGTATGAGCAGCATCGTAACCAGCGTGCCGTAACATATAACAGAACCCATGGGCATCCACAGGCCGCTGCCGCCGAGAATCATCGGGATAACGCCCATTGAGGCAGCCGCCGAGGTGAGGAAGATGGGACGCATACGACGCTTGGTCGAAAGGAAGATGGCCTCGTGGGCGGTCAGTTTCTCCTTTTCGCGCAGCTCTTCGGCGTAGTCGTACATTATTATGGCGTTGCGCACCAATATACCCATCAGGCTGATTATGCCGAGGAAGCACGTAAGACTGAACGTTACGCCTGAAATAACAACACCCAAGCTCGTACCAAATATTGTCATGGCAAGCGACACGAGCAGCAGGACGGCGGTGTTGATGCGGTGGAAGTGCCATACAAGAATGAAGAAGATGATGACCACAGCCACGGCAAGAGCCGACAGAATCTGCGGCAGCGACTCCTGCGACTCGGCATACTCGCCGCCCCACTCGGCCGTAACGCCAGAAGGAAGGCGCGACGCGTCGAAATTTTTCTGCAGTTCGGTGGTCAGCTCCATTACATTTTTATCGTTGACAACATCTGCCATCACGGTGATGGTGCGCAGACCGTTGCGGTGAGCAATCTGACTGTCAGCCCATACAGGCTTAATATCGGCTATCTGGCGCAAGGGCACAACGGAGAGTCCGCCGCTGACGGGTATAAGCTCATCGGCAACGTCACGGATAGCAGACGAGTCGGCATTGGTGCCTTTAAGGCATACGCCGTAGTTATAGTCGCCGTCCCATATCGTGCCGAGACTTATGCCGCTGCTGTTATAGCGCGTGGCGAGCGTGGCCTCAACCATGGCGTTGGTTACGCCCATGCGGCCAGCCTTGGTCTCGTCGAGCACTACGTCGGTGGTCAGCAGAGGCTCATTGACGTCGTTGCGCACAAGCATAAGGTAAGGATTGTTGCGCCACAGGCGCGTTACGGAGTCAGCAACCGACTTAAGCTGCTGCCAGTCATCGCCCGTAAGCCTTAACTCAACAGGGTTGGCATCCTGCGAATAAGACAGCTGCTTAAACCTCACATAAGCGTCGGGGAAGTGTGTGGCATACTTCATGCGGTAATCTTTCAGCAGGGTCTCAGTATCGTGGTTACTCTTCGTATTGACGATAAACTGTGTATAGTTAGATCCGCCAAACTGCGGCGCATAGGCTGCATGGAAACGCGGCGATGAAGTGCCCTTGAACGATGCCACCGACACCACGCGGCTGTCTTTGCGCAGAATATGCTCCAGACTGTCGGCAACGGCAGCGGTGCGCTTGAGCGACGTGCCGTCGGGAAGGTAAATCTCAACGGCAAACTGGTTGCGCTCGGCCGTAGGCATCATCTTCTGCGGCAGCTGTGACACCATGACTGAACCAATCACTATGCTTGCCACGCCGACTGAAACGGTGATGTAAGGATGGGCAAAGCAGCGGCCTATGAGCCAGTCGTAATAGCGCTGAACGAGGTCGAGGAACGAGAACTTCTTCTTACCCCCTGTGCCAACAGGCTTGCGTATGAAGTAGAACTGCAGGAACGGCACTATAAGCTCTGCCACAAGAAGCGATATGAGCAGCACGATGGTGATGGACCACGGGAAATAAAGCAGGAAGTCGTGATACATTCCCTTCGTAGTAAGCAGAAACGGGAAGAACGTGATGCTTATGGCAAGCGTGGCCGAAAATATCGACTTGAAGAAATGGGTGGCACTGCTGATAGATGCCGTCCAGCGCGACTTGCCCTCGGCAAGCATCTCCATGTAGCTGTCGATTATCACAATGGAGTTGTCGACAATCATGCCAAGCGTAACAATAAGAGCAGCCAGCGTAACCGTGTTGAGCTCTATGCCGAACGCATAGAACAAACCTAATGAGATGAAAATAGAGATAGGGATGGTGGACGCCGCCACAAGAGCGACGCGCATCGGCAAGAACAGCATTATCACTATTACGACGGCTGCTATGGCAATGAGAAGCTCACGGAGAAAGTTTACGACGCTGTCGTTTACCACTTTGGTCTGGTCCGTTATGGTGAAGATGGTTACGTCTGACGGCAATGTCGACTTAAACTCGTCCATCACCTTTTCGATGTCAGCTCCCATGGCCGTTATGCTGCGGCCCTTCTTCATCTCCACACTCAGCACAAGACACTTCTGTCCGTTGTTGGTTATATACGACGACGGCTGGGGATACTCTCGCCTTACCCTGGCAACGTCCTTCAGGCGTACCACGTTGCCTGACGGATCGGAGTAGACAACGAGCTGCTCAACATCGCCCACCACGTTGAGCGAGCGCTCCACCTGTATCGGACTGTCGTAGCCGTTGCCCTTCTGCGTGCCGGCAGTGGTAACGAAGCCCTTGGCAAAGAGGCTGGCGGCAATGGTGTTGGTGCCTATGCCGTAGTGGGACATCTTGTCGCTGTCGAGATATATTGATATCTGCTCCTTCTGCATTCCCAATACGTTCATGCGGCCGATGCTCTCAATGCGGCGCAGCCTGTCTTTCAGGTCGTCCATATAGTCGTTGAGCTCGCGGTAGGTCTTGTCCTTGCTCTCCATGGTTATGAGCAGAGCCGACGTGTCGCCGAAGTCGTCCTGAACCATGAGCGCAAGCACACCTGAAGGCAGCTGAGCCTTGAACGTGTTGATGCCGTGCTTGAACTTGCTCCAGAAGTTGTCCTTGTCGGTGCCCGACACATCGTCGTTAAGCTCTATCTGTATTATGGCCATGCCGTTGCGGCTGTACGACTTGGCCTTCTCTTTCTTTACTTCCTTATATGAGAATATGTAGTTTTCGAGCGGCTTTGTGAGCTGTTCCTCAACGTCCTGTGCCGACACGCCCGGATAGACGGCTACAACCACACCCTAGCGCACCGTGAAGTCGGGAAACTCGTTCTTGTTCATGTCAGCCAGACCGTAGACGCCGAAGGCAACGAGACAGCATGCCACCATTATCACTATCTGGCGATAGTGCATGGCCCACTCTACGATGTTTCTTTTCTTCTTTGTCATAGTTCTGCTATTTTAGTTCCCTCGCTGACCTTCTGCTGTCCGCCGACAATAACCTTGTCGCCGGCACTTATTCCACTGTTAATCACCACGCGGCTGCCTACGCTCTCGCCCACCTCTACATAAGTCTTGTGAGCCTTTCCGCCTACGGCTGTCCACACAAAGGTGCGGTTGTCGGTGTCTATCAGTATCACATTGGCAGGCAGGGCCACGGCCGTGGCTGAAAGATTGTCGCCCACGTAGGCCTCGCACACCATACCAGGCAGCAGTTTATGGCCAGAGTTAGACACTTCTATCTTCACCTCGTAAGAGCGCGACAGCGGGTCGGCAGCCACACCCTTCTCGGCCACGCGGCCGCTGCAGCTCATGTTCTGCAGTGCCGGCACGCGCACAAGGGCGCTCTGACCGACCTTTATGCCAGACATCTCGTCTTCGGGCACGGCAATCTTTATCTTCACCTTATTAATACTTACCAGCTTTATCACGGGCATGCCGGGGGCAGCGTTCTGTCCTGCCTCGACAAGTTTCTCGGCCACGTATCCGCTGTATGGGGCATAAAGACGGCAGTCAGTCAGACTCTTGCGGGCAATGTTCTCGGTTGACACAGCCTGGCGCAGCTTGCTCTGCACTTCTATCCACTGCATCTCGGTGAGGCTTCCTTCGTCGTGCAGCTGCTTCATGCGCCTGAAGGCATCCTCAGCCTGCTCTCTCACGGCCTTGGCTGCATTGTAGGCATTGCGCACGCTGACAGGATCAACCTCGGCTATGAGGGCACCTTTCTTTACCATATCGCCCACAGACACATATACCTTTGTTACGGTTCCGCCCGAAGCAAAACTTAGAGCGGCATCGTCTGAGGCCTCTACCGTGCCCGAAAATTCCTGACTTCCACTTACGGGTACCGGCTCTGCCTTCTCTGTCTTCACCTTAACCGGCATCACCTCTCTCGCCTTTTCCTTACCTGAGCATGATGCAAGAAGCACCACCGACAGCGCAAGGATTGCTAAATAACTTGCTTTGTTCATTTCCTTTGTATTTGTTCAAAAATTTTTTTGCAAAATTACGGATAAAGGCTTTTACTCTTGTGTTCTTATTTCCTAAACAAAAAATCCAAAAGTGGAGAATATGAACACTGCAAAGAATTTAGGAACACTATTATCTACTTTTAGATAGTTGCACTGTTTCAGTTAATATCTATCTTTGCACCCGAAGAACAAATTTTGACGCAACTTATGACAGATAACGAACTTAAAGTAGACATCGAATCAATAATCAACGAAGCCCAGACCGACTATTACGACGGAGACATCGTGGTAATGGAGAGTCTGAAGAACATCCCCACGGACAACCCCTGTAAGCTTGAGTTGCTGATAGTTATATATTGTGCCAGAGGAAGAGTTGAGTGCTGCATCAACGACTCTTACCACAGACTTGAAAAAGGCAATATAATGATATGTCTGCCTAACTCGCTCGTAACCGACATAAATACATCAGACGACATCGACCTGAAGATTCTCGGACTCTCGAGCAAGGCACTTTTCAGAAGTCTTGACCTCAGCAAAAACTTTTGGAACATCGTATTATACGCATCTCATCACCCAGTGATAAGCCTCAACAGCGAAAAACAGATACTGATGAACAGATTCTACAGTCTGTTGCAGTTTAAGCTGGAAAGCATGGACGGGCTGTTTCACAGGGAAATAATGCGCTCGCTCTTTCAGTTTGCTTTCTATGAACTGGCAGAACTTATAGCATCATGCACAGACAATACTGTATACAACGGGGTGATAAGGCAGGGCGACCTGCTGTTCAGGCGCTTCATGGAGCTGCTGGCCGAGAACGGAGGCATGGAGCGATCGGTGAGTGCGTATGCCGAAAAGCTGTGCATAACGCCCAAATATCTTTCGTCGCTGTCGAAAAAGGTCAGTGGAAGAACTGCGCTGAGCTGGATTCACCAGTTTACCATTGACGCGATAATAAAGAGGCTGAGATACTCAAACATGACAATAAAGGAAATTTCGGACACGATGAACTTTCCTAACATATCATTCTTCGGAAAGTTTGTAAAGTCGCAGACAGGCATGTCGCCAAGCGAATACAGAAGAAACATGTACTCGTTTGACAGAAGGCCTATAAGATGAAAAACGGATACTGCATGCCTGACTTCATCATATATCTCGGGAGAATGTGCAGGTCAAAGCAGCAGAAAGACTGCGGCTGAAAATATAAAAGACCTTACATCACATACAAAGAAAAACACAAAAAGACAACAGCGCGTCGCCGTGTGAACGGCAGGCGCGCTGTGTCCTTATATTCATTAGCCAACAAAAAAATCAGAATTTAACTGCCGAGAGTATCTTTCCCGTTGCTCCGGCCTTGCTGCTTACATATTGCGCAGCCTTGTCGCCGTCTGCCTTGCGGAGGCTGTCGTCGGCTATATAGCCGTTCATCAGGCTCTCAAACTGCTGATAACCGTCAATCTGATGGCCGCCGCCCGATGCGAGCAGGTCTTGCGCTTCCTGGAAACGCTCGTTGTTAGGACCGAATATCACCGGTATGTTCCAAACCGCCGCCTCGAGCACATTGTGTATGCCGACACCGAAACCGCCGCCAACATACGACACATGGCCGTAGCCATAGATGCTGGAGAGCAGACCGAAACAGTCGATAATGAGAATCTTTGCATCGGCAACGCTCTCAGGAGTGGCCTCGGTATACCTCACAGCCTTGCCCTTCAGCTTAGACAATATCTGCTGAAGATGGTCCTCGCCGATAACGTGCGGGGCAATAATCAGCTTCCAGTCGTCGCGGCCGTTGAAATATTTGATGAAGATGTCCTCATCAGGAGGCCAGCTGCTTCCGGCCACAAACACTTTATAGTCTTGTCTGAAAGCCTCAACTATAGGCAGACTCTTGGCCTGGCTCTTTATCTGCAGCACACGGTCGAAACGCGTGTCGCCCGTAATCTCAACCTCAGTGATGCCGAGCTTGGCTAACAGCTGCCTGCTGACTTCGTTCTGAACGAAGAAACGTGTGAAGCACTTAAGCACATTGCTGTAGGTGCGGCCATACCAGCGGAAGAACACCTGATTGGGCCTGAATATGCTGCTCACGCTGTAGACAGGCACATTGCGGCGCTTCAGTATGTGCAGATAGTTCCACCAGAACTCATACTTGATGAAGAAAGCCACTTCGGGATGCACCAGATTAAGGAATCTGCGCGCATTGAAATACGTGTCGAGCGGCAGGTAGCATATTATGTCGGCTCCCTCATAGTTCTTTCTGACCTCATATCCTGAGGGCGAGAAGAACGTAAGAAGAATCTTAAGCTCGGGATGCTCGCGGCGCAGGCGCTCCATGATGGGGCGGCCCTGCTCAAACTCTCCGAGCGACGCCGCATGGAACCACACATAGCGTGAGTCGGGGTCAACGCTGTTCTTTAGCACTCTGAAGGCCTCGCGCTCGCCCCGCCACATCTTCTTTACCTTATCGTTGAACAGGCTCATCACGGCCACGCCCAGCGTGTAAAGGCTGATAACAATTTCGTACACGGTTTATGCTTGTTTGTTAGGTCTATTTAAGCACCTCGATTGCACGGCGCAGACGGCGCAGCGTCTCTTCCTTGCCGAGGAAAGCAGAAATGTCGAACATGCCCGGACCCTTGCCTTCGCCCACAAGAGTAAGACGGAAAGCATTCATCACGTCGCCCAGCTTGTAGCCTTTGCTCTCAACCCAAGCCATGACGATGTGCTCCTGATTCTCGAGCGAGAAGTCGTCAATGCCCTCAAGCACCTCGGCAAGCTCGCCCATAACCTGAGCCGAATTTTCCTTCCAGCGCTTGCGCACGGTCTTCTCGTCATACTCTGTAGGAGGAATGAAGAAGAACGAGCAGAGCGGCCAAAGCTCCTTGACGAAGCTGACACGGTCTTTCATCATAGAAACGACCTTGGTTATGCGCTCCATTGACTCGTCGATACCGTTGCCTGCAACGATAGGCGCAAACAGCTTAGAAATTTCCTCATTGCTCTTGCGCAGGATGTATTCGTGATTGAACCAGATGCCCTTCTGATAGTCGAAACGCGCTCCGGCCTTGCTGCACTTCGTTATGTCGAACTGCTCAACAAGCTCGTCGAGAGTGAACATCTCCTGCTCCGTGCCCGGATTCCAGCCCAGCAGTGCAAGGAAGTTGATGACTGCCTCGGGGAAATATCCCTGCTCGCGGAAGCCGTTAGACACCTCGCCTGTCTTAGGATCGTGCCACTCAAGCGGGAACACGGGGAAGCCCAGGCGGTCGCCGTCACGCTTGCTCAGCTTGCCCTTTCCGTCCGGTTTGAGCAGCAGAGGCAGATGCGCAAAGCGCGGCATAGTGTCTTCCCAGCCAAAGGCTCTGTAAAGAAGCACGTGCAGCGGTGCGCTCGGCAGCCACTCCTCGCCACGGATAACGTGGCTGATCTCCATCAGGTGGTCGTCAACAATGTTTGCAAGGTGATATGTAGGAAGTTCGTCGGCGCTCTTATAAAGGACCTTGTCGTCAAGAATATCGCTCTTTATAACAACGTCGCCGCGTATCATGTCGTTAACGTGAACGTCCTCGCCCGGCTCAATCTTGAAGCGCACTACATACTGGTTGCCGTCGGCTATCAGTCTTTCAACCTCTTCGGCCGGCAATGTGAGCGAGTTGCGCATCATCATTCGCGTATGGGCATCATACTGGAAGTTCTTTATCTCCTGGCGTTTTGCCTCAAGCTCCTCGGGCGTGTCGAAGGCAATGTATGCCTTGCCGGCATCGAGCAGCTGGTCGACATATTTTCTGTATATCGCACGACGCTCGCTCTGACGGTAAGGCCCATGTTCGCCGCCGAAGCTGACACCCTCGTCAAACTTGATGCCAAGCCATCTGAACGACTCTATGATATACTCCTCTGCGCCCGGAACAAAACGGTTTGAGTCTGTATCTTCTATTCTGAAAACGAAATCGCCGCCATGCTGACGGGCGAAAAGATAATTATACAATGCGGTACGTACGCCGCCTATATGCAACGCCCCGGTAGGACTTGGTGCAAAGCGCACCCTTACTTTTCTTTCTGCCATTTATTAATGAAGATAAGATAAATTTTGTGCAAAATTACAACTTTTTTAGCAAAGTGGCGTATTTTTTTATTATTTTCGCAGTGTAAAGCATTTAATACGAATAGAAATGGGCAAATTCAACAAAACTGACAAACATTATTTCAGAAACATCCTGACACGAGTGTCGCTGGTGGTTACAGCCGTGATCATCATCGTGGGCTTCCTTCCGCGCAACAGCGGACCGCAGTTCAGATACGACATAGGCAAGCCGTGGATGTACAGTTCGCTGATAGCCAAGTTCGACTTTCCTATCTACAAGACCGACGAGGCCATTAAGGGAGAGCAAGACAGCATAATAAAGGCCTTTGAGCCTTACTACAACTATAACACGGCTGTAGAGAAGGAGCAGATCGGCAAGTTTCTGAGCAAATACAAGGAGGGCATACCCGGACTGCCCTACAACTATGTTACGACCATTGCCGACAGGCTTCACCGTCTGTATCAGGCAGGAATAATGGACACGCCCGAATACTCAGAGATAAGCAAGGACACCACAAGCACCATAAGGATTGTGAGCGGCAAGAAGGCCACCAACGCCGAAATAATGTGCATCTACTCGACGATGACGGCCTATGAACAGCTGTTCACCGACCAGAAGCTGGCCGAACAGCGGCAGATACTGCAGAAATGCAACCTGAACGAATATATACAGCCTAACCTCAACTATGACGAGGAGCGCAGCGAGACCGAGAAGGCCGACCTGCTCAGCACGATACCGCTGGCAAGCGGAATGGTGCTCAGCGGACAGAAGATAATAGACCGCGGCGAAATTGTGGACGACCACACGTACAGGGTGCTCAACTCGTTTGAAAAGGAGACGCAGAGGCGCAGCGCAACGGTGAGCGCCATACCGTCGACAATAGCCGGACAGATACTCTTCGTGGCCACGCTCATAATGCTGTTCACCACGTATCTCGGCCTGTTCCGCAAGGACTACTTTGAAAAGCCGCGCAGCATCACCATGCTCTACACGATGATAACGCTGTTCCCGATACTCGTGTCGGTGATGATGAGCCACAGCATACTGAACGTCTACGTGCTGCCGTTCACCATAGCACCGATATTCATACGCGTGTTCATGGACTCGCGAACGGCCTTCATATCGCACGTAACGATGATTCTGATATGTGCCGCCGCCGTGAAATATCAGTATGAGTTCATCATCGTGCAGCTTGTGGCGGGCCTCGTGGCCATCTATTCGCTGCGCGAACTGTCGCAGAGGGCGCAGCTGTTCAAGACGGCTGTGCTCGTGACGATAGGCAGCAGCGCCATGTATTTCGCGCTGCAGCTGATGCAGGACAACAACATCACGTCGATGGACCACAGCATGTATAAATACTTTATCGTGAACGGCGTGCTGCTACTCTTTGCCTACCCGATGATGCTCATCATCGAGAAGGCGTTCGGGTTCATCTCAAACGTTACGCTCATTGAGCTGTCAAACACCAGCAAGGACCTGCTGCGCCAGCTCAGCGAGGTGGCTCCGGGCACATTCCAGCACTCTGTCATGGTGAGCAACCTTGCCGCCGAGATAGCCAACAAGATCGGAGCAAAGGCGCAGCTCGTGAGAACAGGAGCCATGTATCACGACATAGGAAAGATGAAGAACCCGGCCTTCTTCACCGAAAACCAGGTGGGCACCAACCCGCTCGACAAGATGCCGCGCATAGAGGCGGCACAGATCGTGATAAGCCACGTAACCGAAGGACTGAAGATGGCTGAGAAGTTTAACCTGCCGAGCATAATCAAGGACTTTATAAACACTCACCACGGAAGCGGCAAGACAAAGTATTTCTACATATCGTACAAGAACGAACACCCCGACGAACCCGTGGACGACTCGCTCTTCACATATCCCGGCCCCGACCCATTCACGCGCGAACAGGCCATACTGATGATGGCCGACACGGTGGAGGCTGCATCGAGATCGCTGCCTGAATACACCGAGGAGAGCATATCCAACCTGGTGAACAGGCTCATAGACCAGCAGGTGAGCGAGGGATACTTTGTCTACTGCCCGATAACCTTCCACGACATAGCCGTGGCAAAGCAGGTGCTGACGGAACGACTGAAGTCGATATACCACACGCGCACAAGCTATCCGGAACTGGCAAAGAAAAACAACAAGACCGAAAACACGCAGCCCGCAAAGCAATAAGGGCCGACGGCACAGCTGAAAAAGGTCGCCAACGCTGTTGTAGATGCAGCGCCGGCGACCTTTTATTTATGCACGTGTATGACACAAAAACTTGCACACATCTATATATTTGTGCATTAACAGGCTGCTATCTTGTTAATAAAAATTAAACAAAAGACCGCATTTTAGGAAATAAAGAACAAGAATGATACCTTTGCAGCCAATTTATTTAAGGTTATTAAAGATGAATAAAACAAAATTAATCTGCGCAGCTCTTGCACTGTCAGCAGCCGCAACGGCCAGCGCAGGCGGTATTCTTACTAACACCAATCAGAACATTGCTTTCCTGCGAAATCCGGCTCAGGATGCCGTGATTGGCATTGCCGGTGTGTACAGCAACCCTGCCGGAGTGGCGTTTATGAACAACGGATTCCATCTGTCGCTCAACATCCAGAACGCTCACCAGACGCGTGAGATAACCTCAACGTTCGCTCCGTTTGCCTATGGAGCCAAGAACTTCGGCAACACCACCAAGACTTTCAAGGGCGAGGCCAACGCCCCAATCATACCGTCGATACAGGCGGCATACAACAAGAACAACTGGAGCTTCCAGTTTAACTTCGCCATCACGGGCGGAGGCGGCAAGTGTGTGTTCGACGACGGCCTGTCGTCGTTTGAGGGCAACATAGCCCTGCTGCCGCTGCTGTCGCAGAACCTCGACGTGCTGACAAACGAACTCGGACTGGGCTCGCTGGGCTTGCCCACGGTGTCGCAGTATGACATGGACACATACATGCGCGGACGCCAATACTATTACGGCTTTACGCTCGGAGCGGCACGCAAGCTGAACGACCACTGGTCGGTGTATCTGGGAGCACGTGTGCTATATGGCAACTCTAACTATTACGGCTACGTGAAGAACATCAAGGCCAACATAAACGGCGAGATGGTAAGCGCACCCGAGACGTTCAAGAACCTTTCGGCACAGGCTGCCGTGGCTGTGGGCACATACACAGAGATGGCCAACATGTATCAGCAGGCAGGCGACATGGCCAACGCAGCCAAATATGCACAGCTGGCAAAGGACTATAAGGTGAAGGCCGTGATGCTGGGTGCGCTCGGCTCTGCCACAGAGGACGTAACGCTTAACTGCGACCAGACCGGATGGGGCATCGCGCCGATAATCGGTGTTGACTATAAGACGGGCGACTTTAACTTTGCCGCAAAGTATGAATTCAAGACGCGTATGCGCCTGAAGAACCGCTCTGCCAACAGCGAGAGTGCCAAGAACCTAGAGCAGCTCAACCGCTATACCGACGGAATAGAGGTGGCTGAAGACTCGCCGGCTCTGCTGACGCTGGGCGCACAGTGGTCGCCGCTGCAGCAGCTGCGCATCTCTGCCGGATGGCACCACTACTTTGACACAGACGCAAAGCAGTTTGACAACCACCAGGACAAGCTCGGAGGCAACACCAACGAGTATCTCTTCGGTGCAGAGTATGACATCAACAAGAGAGTGCAGGTGAGCGCAGGAGCGCAGTTTACGGAGTATGACTTCACCGACAGCTACATGGAGGACATCAGCTTCAACGTAAGCTCTTGCTCTGTGGGCCTGGGCGTGGGCATTAAGCTGACCGAGAAGATGAAGCTCAACCTGGCTTACTTCCAGACATTCTACAAGGACTACAAGCGCGAGACCAACGACTACTACAACATCTCCGGACTGGCCGGAAAGGTTATCGGCAACGTGGCCAACGAGCTGCTGGGCCCGGAGGCTGCACAGGTGGCCGTAGACAAGACCACGGCACTGCTGACCACGCCTGACCCGTCGACAGGAAAGAGCATGCTTTACGGCGCCGACACGTTCACACGCACTAACCGTGTGTTCGGCATCGGACTTGACATCGACTTTTAATTCCTACGCAATGTAATGCAGCTGATTATCAGTGCGTTACGAGCATCATAATCTTACTTTTGCAAAAGGCCGCCTTTTATAGTCTAAAAGGTGGCCTTTTACGTTGCAATATGTGGCCTTTTGGAAGGCAAAAGACCACATATTGGAAATACATATATAATCAACCATTTTTTCAGCGGCAACAGCAGGCTCTGCAGCCGGTTAAGAATGACGTGGCTAAGCCTAAACCGGCATCATTATTCTGCCTGTTGTTTTGCTTTATTCAGAGCGTATTTCCGTCTGTTATTTCGCAGGCATAGTACGCCATGTCAAGAAAAGCGGACGGAAAAGCGGCAACAGAAAACGGAAAGACGGCAGAGAGCCGAAATACACAAAACAGACAACACAATGTGCGGTCTGATGTCCTGATCGGGATTAAAGAGGGTCGACATCGAAGTAAATCTGAACAGAACGATACTTGGCGTCCTGCCCCATCATGGCCTGTGCCTTGCGCAGATATAGGCGCACCTTGGCAAGGTCGATGCCGTTTTCGAGCTTCAGCATAATCTTGCGTATGTTGAGCGTCTTCACCTTCGACACCGAAGGCTTGTCGGGACCGAGCACACGGCTGCCGAACCAGCCGCGCAGTATGTCGCCGAGACGCATGGATGCGGAGGCCACCACGGCGTCGTCGCGATGTTTCAGAAAGACATATATCAGATGACAGAACGGCGGATAGCAGAACGCCTGGCGCTCATCGAGCTGGTCGGCAAACAGACCTTCGCAGTCGTTGCGCACCACCTGCGTTATGACAGGCAGCTGCGGACTCTTGGTCTGCAGTATCACGAGGCCCTGCTTGCCCTTGCGCCCGGCGCGTCCGGCCACCTGCGCCATCATCATGAAGGCATGCTCGTAGGCACGGAAGTCGGGATAGTTGAGCATGCTGTCGGCATTCAATATGCCTACCACGCTCACCTTGTCGAAGTCGAGGCCCTTGCTCACCATCTGCGTACCTATCAGAATGTCGGTTTTATGCGCCGAGAAGTCGCTTATCAGCCTCTCATAGGCGTTGCGCGTGCGGGTGGTGTCGAGGTCCATGCGGGCCACGCGGGCATCGGGAAACAGCTCCATCACGTAGTCTTCCACCTTCTCCGTGCCATATCCGCGCCCACGCAGGTTGCGGCTTCCGCAGCAGGGGCACACCTCGGGCACGGTGTATGTCGTGCCGCAATAGTGGCACGTAAGCTGTCCGAGGCTCTTATGGTATGTGAGCGACACGTCGCACTTGTCGCAGTGTGGCACCCATCCGCACTCGCGGCACTCTATCATCGGCGCGAAGCCGCGGCGGTTCTGAAACAGTATGGCCTGCTCGCCGTTGTCCAAGGCCTTGCGCACGGCTGCCACAAGGCGGGGCGAAAACGGACCACTCATCATCTTGCGGCGCTGCAGGTCTTTAATGTCCACCACCTCAATCTCGGGCAGGCGTATGTCGTTATAACGCTGCATAAGGCTCACCAGACCAAACTTGCCCATATGGGCGTTGTTCCAGCTCTCGAGCGAAGGCGTGGCAGAGCCGAGCAGCACCTTTGCGCCAAACTTGCGCGCAAGCATTATGGCCACGCTGCGGGCATGATAGCGCGGGGCGGGGTCTTGCTGCTTGAACGACGTCTCGTGCTCCTCGTCGATGATGACAAGGCCGAGATTGGTAAACGGCAGGAGCACGGCCGAGCGCGCACCGAGTATCACGTCGTAGGGCGCGGCAGACAGCTGCTTCTTCCATATCTCCACGCGCTCGGCGTCGGAATACTTTGAATGGTATATGCCGAGGCGGTTGCCGAACACGCGCTGAAGGCGCTGGCGTATCTGCACGGTGAGCGCTATCTCGGGCAGCAGATAGAGCACCTGCTGCCGGCGCTCGATGGCCTGGCGGATGAGATGTATGTAGATTTCGGTCTTGCCGCTCGACGTTACGCCGTGGAGCAGCACCACATTTTTTTTCAGAAAGCTGAAAACTATATTGTTGTAGGCCGTCTGCTGAGCCTCGTTGAGCGGCTTTATCAGCTCGGGATGCGGCTCTCCGGCATTGTTCAGCCGGCCTATCTCGCGCTCGTAGGTGTTCAGGAATTTTCTTACGACAAGATTTCTGAACACTGCCGAAGTGCAGTGTGTCTCGTTCATAAGCTCGTCGCGGCTCACCTCGGCCACGGGTTCGGCACATGTGTCGCCGCTTATGGTGTCCCAGTGAGAGAGCGTGAGAAATGTCTCAAACACCTTAAGCTGGGCCGAAGCACGCTTCAGCACGTCGAGAGCCACACGTATGGCGCGCTCGCTGTGATATTCGGGCGCAAGCGACACATAGGTCTCGGTCTTTGCCGTGTATCCGTCCTCGCTCTTGAGTCCCGACGGCAGGGCAGCATTCATCACGTCGCCAACAGACGACAGATAGTAGTCGGCCATCCATCGCCACAGCTCTAGCTGCACGGCATTGACCACGGGAGCGTCGTCCATCACGGTAGATATGTCCTTAACATTGAAGTCGGGCTTGTTGTTGTGTGTCCTAACCACCAGCCCCACGTATGTCTTGCTCTTGCCAAACGGCACGAGCACCCTTATGCCCTGCCCCACGCGTCCGGCAAGACTGTCGGGCACAGAGTAGGTGAACAGGCTGTCGAGCGGCAGCGGAAGTATGATATCTGCGTAAGTCATCTGTTGTGCAAAAATACAGAATTATGCCCAAATGCACAAAAGATGAAAGTGCTTGTTTGCACAAAAACCATAAATGGCGGAATAAAGAGGAACAAAAAAAGGAGACATTTCATGCCGACGCAGAAATGTCTCCAATGGAATTATTCTATGCTTTTAAAGAATTTGCCCGGATCAGAAATAGTAGGCAGCAGAAATCTGCCATGTGTTTGAACGGCCGCGCAACACGCTCTCAGCACCGTCGAGAACGGTTATCTCGCCTGTCTTGCCGCAAACGATGTTATAGTTGGCACCTACCTGCAGATGGCCTAACAGCATTACGCCGGCACCCACGTTGACACTGAAGTTAGAGGTGTTGAGTCTCCATTCTGCCACGTCCTTATAAAGACTCTGGTTCTTGTCGCCGACGTTGAATCCAAACTGAGGTCCGGCTGCGAGATAAACGGCAGCAAGGCTTCCCAAGCCGATGTCGTAACGGAGGTTGATAGGAATATTGATTGACTTCTGCTTCAGTCTTGTTGACACCAGAGTGTTGTCGTCTGCCTCAACATTGACCTCGCCTTCACGCTGGTCGTAGAGCGCAGAAGCATCGATACCAAGGCCTACGATGGGGAGTGTGAACTTGATAGTCGGACCGATGAAGAATCCGGTGCGGTTTGATGTCTCGAATACATCATTACTGAGCGACATGTCTGTGATGTTAAGACCACCCTTGATACCAAACTTCAGCTGTGCGTTTGCCGGCACGGCGAAATAGGTTGCCGCTACAAGAACAATCAGTGTAAATAACTTTTTCATAAGCTTTCATTTTAAGTGTTTATAAATTTGGCTGCCCCGTCGTGGGGCAGTCGTTATCTTGTATTATATCAGTGTCTCTGTCTGCGCACCGTAACGCGTGCTGCCGATGATGAGCCTGAAGAGCTCTTGCTCGACGAACGGCTCTTCTTCACCGTTGTAGACGAGCGGCGGTTCTTCTTCACCTTCTTGCCCTTCACCTTCACTTCGGCCTTTGCAATGCTGTCGAGCGAGTCCTTGCGTGCCTGGTCGCCCCAGATGTTTTTCTCAAATGCGGCAAGCTCGCCCTCAATGCGCTTCTGCTCCTTGATCATGGCAGAGTCGGTGTGGCAATACTGGCTGAGCGTCTTGCCAAGCATGTTCGTGGTCTTGTATATCTTGCCCTTATACATGTTGCGCGTAAAATAGTCGTCCATGCTCATCGTGGCGGCATTGTTGAGGTTGCTCGTCATTATTATCTGCTTGCTCAGATAAGGAGCCAGGTCGTCGTATTTCACCCAGAAAAGCGGATACTTCTGTGCTCCGTCGCCGAAGTCGTCCTCACGCGACATGATAGGACACAGCGCCAAGACCTTTGTATGGAAGGTGGCAGAAGCCTGGTCGTAATATGCGCTCTCCTTTACATAGAACGACTTAACCTCGCGCGACGGAATGTCGCTGTTGTCCAGACGCACGCGGCCTCCGTTGCGTTCGTAGTATATGTGATAGTTGTCGAGAAAGGCCAGGGGCTTTACACGGGCAGAATCGGTAAACACCTCATTGCCGTCAAGACGGTACTCATACGCCTTTATGTCCCCACGCATCATCAGCTTGAAGATGTATGTGAACAGGTTCATCTGCGAACCTACAGGCTCTACCGGATAATAAAGGCCGGCATTGGCGTCCTCCTCGAGATTGATCTCACGATAAATGTCGCGGCGCCACACCACATCCTCAGACATGCGGGCAGCCGTCGGATAAGAGATGCGGGCACGGGTGGTAAGCGTCTGTGCGTTCGACTCGTTTTTCTGCTGCTGTTGTCTGCGGCGCGCCGCCGGCTGTGCAGACGCCTCTGCCATGCATGCTGCCAGCAAAAGCAGCACTGCGCACACACGCAAGGTGGGTCCGCCAGCCACCGTCTTGTGGCCATTTGCTATCTTCTTAAAGAACATGAATCTTGTCATACTTATGTTTTTATTTTTATCTCAGCCCGGGTCTGCTGTCCGGCCTCGGGCAAGAGAACTATTTCACAATAACTTCCATTGTCGACGGCAGCGTGCGCTTAATTCCGTCGGGACCTACGGCTGTGATGCGGGTGATATAGAACCGCTTGTTGCGCGACAGTCCGCGGAAGGTCTCCCGCTGGCGTTGCGTGAACGAATCGCCATTAGAAACCATTGGCACAGCGTTACCCATGTTGTCGTAGAACACGGTCTCAAAGCTCAGCACCTTGAACGGAATGTCGAGCAGTCCGTCGTCAATGGCGGCCTTGATGCCTCCTACCGACATGAGCGAAGCCTTGGCCAAGCCGCCCGTACGGAAACGGTTGTCGCCGATGGCGATGTATGGTGTAGGATCAGGAAGCTTGCGCACATGGAACGTAAACTGGCCTACAGGCTTTGCGCTGCCTGTCTGCAGCGACATTACGTTTATCGTTACATCCTTTCCTACGGCTGTCGGACGGGCTATATACTTGCCCGGACCCACTGGCTGAAGCGTACCGCCGCTCATCGATGCCGATACTTTGTTAAGCGGAACGCCCGGGATGCTTATGCTGATAGGATTGCTGTAGCCTGCATAAAGCACATTCATGAGGTCGGCAGAAACCGTTGCGCTGGGGTCAACCACGGTGTACTTCTGTGAGAAATCACGGCGAATCACATCGCCGCTGCCGTTGCGCATTGTGATATAACCAGTGAGATTAAAGTCGCCGGTGCGTCCGGTTATAATCTCATAGGTATTGTTGCGCAGGTTCATCTGCCTTCCGCCGATGTATATCTGTGGCTGCTGCGTCGTGTCTACCGCTGCCATAACGATCTGAGCCGAGAACTTGTCGCCGCGCACTATCGTCTGTGCATTGGGTATCACGAAAGCACTTAGCTTGTTGACGCGTATGTCTTTCATGTCGATATTGGCCACAAGAGTGTGCAACACCTCGCCTTCAGCATAGCGGACATCGCTCTGCAGCTTGGTCAGAAGCGTAACAGCCGCTGCCACAGGCATATCCTCGAACATGTATTCCTGCCAGTTTTTACCCATTGTCCGTGCGTTTTTGGGCAATGTCGTGGTAAGATTGCTGGCTATGATTGCTTTCTGACGCTCGTCGGTAACCATCTTCAGGATGCGCTCACGGAATGAGTTGATGGCGTTGAAGAGCTGTTCGCCCTTGCCCGAAGCAGGCGAAAGCATTATCTGGTTGGCAGCTTCGAGGTTTTCTTTGTTCTTTATATTAAGCACGTCGCCTTTTTCTCCGTCAGCCTCTTTCACAATAGCCTCCTTCAGCTGCTGTGCAAAGTTGAACAGCGAGTCGCTCATCTGCTTGACGGCAGTGGCCTTCTCAAACCATGCCTTCACTTTCTGAGGGTTTGATTTCATCTGAGTCTCGAAGTCGCCATAAAGCGATTCGTTCTCTGACGAAGCGTTTGAGGTGGTGCGGTGAAGGCTCTCCTCCACAATAGAGAAGCCCTCGAGCACTTCGGTCGAGACGTTAAGCGCAAGCATGGCCATGAGGACGACATACATAAGGTTTATCATCTTCTGGCGTGGAGATACCGGTCTTTTCTTTATTGCCATTGCCTTGCGTTTTTATACTTCTGCGTTGTTTCCGTTGTTTGTTGCTGCGCGCATGTTTACGGTCATGGCCTCTATCATGCGGGCATAAATCTTGTTAAGCTGTTCTATCTGTGAAGCCATCTTGCGCGACTGCTCGTTTATCTGGTCGATAGTGCCGATCTGAGAGCTTGCGCCCTTAAGCTGCATCTCGTAAACCTTGCATATACCGGTGAGAGTGCGGTTGAGATTTTCCATCTCCTCTGAGTCGCGTGTAAGACGTGCGCTCTGCTCCGACACCTTGGCCAGCATGTCTGTAAGTTTCTTGAGTTCTTCAACATAGTTGCTTGTAGCTTCTTCCATCTCAGGCGATACCTGCTGCTGGGCTGTTATCCAGCCTGTAGAAGGCTGCTGAGCGGGCATTCCCTGCGGAGCAGTTCCTGCTGCAGCGGCATATGGCTGGCCTGCAACGAACTCGCCGTCGGCAGACGACTGGCCTCCGGCTGACGGCTGAACGCTATCGTCAGAAGAAGCAACAGCTGCCGAAGCAGGCTGCGGCTGAGCACCGCCACCATTGATATAAACCACATTTCCACCCTGAACGCCACCACCGGCAACACGCGGAGCAGCCGCCGGAGAGTCAAACCCGTCGGCATCAGCCATGTCAAGTTCTTCGTCGCCATACTCTTCCTCAGCAATATGAGTGGGTATTTCCTTGCCTATGGCAGTCTTGTCGAAAGGACGGTCGAAGGCCGAAATGAAGAACACTATAACCTCAGTGCCCATACCGAAATACAACATGATGTTGGCTCCGGGAAGGTGAGTGAGCTTGAACAATGTACCAAGGATAACGATAGACGCACCCCAACTGTAAGCGTAGTTCAGGAACGTTTGTCCCGGTACGCTGTCGAGCCACCTCTGCAGGCGGTAGATGATATTATATTTGCTGTATTCTGTCATGTCTTACTTCTTTTTCTGTTTTGAACTTGTTGTGCTTGCCAGACTTCTGACACAGCGGAAACCGATATAGCAACGGGGCTGATTCTGATACTCCCATGTACGCCATGCCGAACGGATGTACGACTCGGGGTCTTTCCAAGAACCTCCGCGCACGCTCTTCTTCTTGAGCTTGTAGGGGTCTTCCTTGGCCGCGTTGTAGCGCAGCTCGGGGTTAAGGTCGTTCATGGCGTCGATACCTGCCTCGGTATATGTGGTGCTGGTCCACTCCGCCACGTTGCCCGCCATGTCGAACAGTCCGTTTGAATTAGACGAGAAGATGCCCACACGGCTGGTTATGAGGTTGCCGTCTTCGGTGTAGTTGCCTCGGTCGGGCTTGAAGTTGGCAAAGAAACAGCCCTTGTCGTTCTTAACGTCGACAGTCTCCCAGGGGAACTCTGTGCCTTCCTTACCGCGTGCGGCATACTCCCACTCGGCCTCTGTGGGCAGGCGATAGCGCTGTATGTAGCGTGCCTCTCCGCCAAGACCCTTGAGCAGATAGTCGGTACGCCATGCGCAGAACGCGTTGGCCTGCTCCCATGTTACGCCCACAACGGGATAGTCGTTATATGTAGGACTGCTGAAATAAAGGCGCATATAGGTCTCGTTGTCAGAGTTGACAAAGTCGTTGACCCAGCATGTTGTGTCAGGATATACGTTGACGATGTATGTGTTGAGGAAGTCCCACGGGCCGCTGAGAGGGCGGTCGATGGTCTGTCTTACGATGCGTCCTTCGTCGTCGATGTAAGCAGTGTCCTTTGAAATCATCACCACTTCGTCGGGATTAACCGGTATGTCGGTGTTGAGGTTGCGCTCAGCAGGGTTAAGTCTGTTGCGGCGCAGCGCAGCGGCTGTATAGTCGTAGACCTCATAACGATAGTTCATCTGGCTGGCGTCGAGCATCTTCTCTCCTGTAACGGGATTTGTAACGTAGAGACTCTCGATGGCTCTCAGCTCGTCCTCGTTAGGCTTGCGCGGCAACGGTTTCTTCCAGTTGAGGTGCGGGGTTACTGGGTCGCCGTTCTTGTCTTCGGTTATCATGTAGCTCTCGTCGCCGCCATAAGACGGGTCGGCAAGACGAGTGCGGAGGATAGAGTCGCGCACCCAGAACACAAACTGCTTGTACTCAGAGTTTGTAACCTCGGTTTCGTCCATCCAGAAACCGTCAACCGATATTTCCTTTACCGGAGTCTGCTTTCCCCACAGGCTGTCTTCTTTCTCCATACCCATCTTGAGGAAGCCTCGCTTTATAAGTGTCATTCCGTAAGGCGTAGGCTCGGTGAAGGCACGCCCGCCTACTCCTACCACCTCGCCTCCGCGTCCTACCGATGCGGAGCGTCCGCCGAAGCATGCAGAGAGCGTGGTGAGCACTATCACGCCAAGGGCAATTATTGTATTTATCTTTTTCATATCTTATAATATTCTCACGCTTTTATGTTTATTCTTTCCTTTTTTATAAAGGTTGAGTGTAGTCTGATATCCGATGAAAAGCTCGTGGCTGCCGTTGCCCATGTTGATGGCCGAGGTGTACACCTCATAGCTGTAGCCTATGTTGATGCCGTGGAAGCTGCCGCCCACCAGCACCGTAACCGAGTTTGTGGGGCTGTAAGACACGCCCCCGTAGAGCATTTTCTTGTCGTTTGTATAGACCAGCCGGCCCGACACGTCGCCTCTCCAGGCCACCCCGTCGGTGCGCAGCAGCACAGACGGATGTATTGTAAGAAACGGATTTCTTAGTTTAATATTGTATCCGCCGGTCAAATAAAATGTAGGATCTATCTGCAATTCGTTTGTTTCGCCCAGTTCAACCAGCGGAGCGGTGAGGTGCTGGGCCGACACGCCCACATACCAGGGGCCGTGCGTGTAATAAAGTCCGAAGCCCACGTCGAAGGCGCTTCCGTTGACGTCTGATGTGGTGAAGGCCGGGTCGCTCGAGTCTTCAATGTCGAGCTTCGAGCCGTCGAAGCCCTCGCTGAGCAGCCCCAGCTGTACGCCCGCACTTATCATTCCGCCGAAGAGCTTGTGCTTGTAGGCATACTGCAGCGCCAGGCGCTGGTGTGTGAACAGACCTATCTGGTCGTTGAAGAGCGAGAGGCCCACGCCGTGATAGTTCTTAAGGAAATACAACGGCATGTCGGCGCCCACGTACATTGAGCGCGGATTGTTCTCGAATCCTGCAAAGCTGAGGGCATACACCGCCGCAATGTTTAGCTTTGAGGCCTTGCCCACCGAGCCCGGGTTATAGTAAGGCTCAAGGTCCCAGTAGTGACTGAAAGACGCGTCATACTGCGCGCTGACCCTTGCCGAGGCCAGCATCATCACTGTTAATATGGTTAAAAGACGTATTCGCACGACAATATAACGCAAGCCATGCAATTTTATTGTATGCAAAAGGGCGGCTCTTTTTCTCTGAGCTGCCCTTTTTTATCAAATTAAATCAATATTCGTCTTCATTAAACAAGAAATCCTCCTTGGTAGGATAGTCTGGCCATATATCCTCGATGCTCTCGTAAACATCGCCCTCGTCTTCTATTTCCTGCAGATTTTCCAGCACTTCCAGAGGAGCACCCGAGCGGACTGCATAGTCGATTAACTCGTCTTTTGTTGCGGGCCACGGTGCATCTTCGAGTTTTGAAGCTAATTCAAGTGTCCAATACATAACCTTTAAAATTTACGTTTTTAATCACCCACAAAAGTACTATATTTTTTCTTATTTGCAAGGTTTCTTCCAGATTTTTTCTCTCACTCCGTAAATAAAGTTTAATTTTCTCGCCAATACGAAAAGATAATCCGACAAACGGTTCACATACTGCAGCACCTCGGGGTCGAGCTCGGTCATCTCGTTGAGCTTGAATATGCGGCGCTCTGCCCTGCGGCACACCGTGCGGCACACGTGGGCAAGGGCTGCTCCGTGTGATCCTCCGGGCAGGATGAACGTTGTCTGCGGAGGTATGTTGGCCGTGATGATGTCAATCTCCTCCTCGACGGCTGTAACTTCTTCCGGATTAAGCGTGTACGACGGCGCAAGGGCTGTCTGTGTCTTGTCGGTGGCCAGATACGAGCATACGGTAAAGAGGTTGCGCTGTATTCTGTAGATAAATTCCTTGTCCTCGCCATCCTTCAAGAAAGAAGCCAGCATGCCGAGATGGGCGCTGAGCTCGTCGACTGTGCCGTAGGCCTCAATGCGTGCGTTTGTTTTCTCTACTCTGACACCTCCCACCAAGCTTGTGGTGCCTTTATCGCCGGTCTTTGTATATACCTTCGTCATCTTCATAGCCATAATGGATTTAAAAGTTAATTATGTAATTTTGTTTATAACGTTTCTCGTCGAAAAACATAAGTCCGCAGTAATACAGGTCGAACGTAACCACGCCGGGCTCATCGCTCACTATGCGCCGCCATATGCCGCGCGCATTGCTGTCGGAATGTATGCCGTGAACCATCACCGCCGAACCGGCACGGGCCGCACTGCATATGGAGGCCAGCTGGTCGGCAAGTCCGCTGCAGGGAACGAGCCTTGCCACGAAGCGGCCGCCGCAGCCGCCAATCATGTCGGAAAGGCGCACGGGCGACAAGGCCGAACTGACGCTCTCGATGCGCGCCTTGCGGCATCCGGCACTGAAATATGCGCCGTAAGCGCCGCCGGCATCGTCGAAGTTGACAACGAGCGAGGGCTGCACGCTGTTGGCAAGCCTGAGGCACAGCTCGCACATCTTGCGCTCCACCACGCCCATGCCGGGATAGCTCAGCGCCAGGTCGTCGTAGGCGTAATAGGGATAATGCTCGTTGATGACATAGCGCACCATGCGGTAGGCCCACGGCGACTGCACGCCAAAGCCGCGGCTATGGCGCATGCGGCTCAGCCACACAAGCATGCGCCGCAGCTTGCCGCATGAACTTGCCGCACTGTATGTCGTCTTATCTGTAGTCATCATGTTATCGCCTTTGCCAAAGTCGGACACATTATATAATATACAGCATGCATTGGCGCTAACCTGCCGCCGGCAATAATGCCCGGAGACACCGGTGCCATACACTGACAAAGCATAAGCCACCCACCAGCAAAGTTGTTTTTCATATTGCGCCGTTGCCGTGTTGTAATATGCAAATATATATATTTTTATTCGAAAAAAGCATTTTTATTCAAAAAAATGCGACATTCTGTGATAATACATCACTTTGCAGCCGTCTGACCTCACCATAAGTCACTGAAAGCATCTGCTAGGCCGCCGGCTGCGCGACGTAACGCCACTGACATGGCGCAGGCTGCCCCTGCCGCCCATCAGGCCGTGCGCGGCCCAGCCAAAAGGCCACCTTTCGGCTCCTAAAAGGTATGCTTTCAGCCTCTAAAAGGCCGTCTTTTGCACGCTAAAAGGTGGTCTTTTGCAACGCGTTGAATATCAAGGCGTTACAGCGGCAGCATTTCCCGTCATCCCAAACGGCCGTCAGGGCGTGCCGGTTGCATCGCTTACGATGTTTTCATAGCCGGTAAAAGCGCCTCTTCGGGCATGGTGACGGCCTTTCTGTTTGCATCCGTACAGCATTTCATTTTTACACAGACCAGAATTATTAAGTATCAGTTTAACACCTATTACATAGAAAATACGACATTTTGCAGATAATAATAACAATAATACTTGTCAATTTAAGAATAATTGCATATATTTGCGGTATGTAAGTATTTTACCGGCATAAAGATACAGACATATTTTATTTAGGTTTAACTAAAAAACGGCAGACTATGAACGACGGCAACACTGGCATACGCCCACATGAAGGCGGCTGACACATGGCAACAGCGCAAGGCTCTGACTGAAGCAAGGCAACACAAACTCAGCTTGCAGCCAAAAGCTGACGCCGCACTAAAACGGCAGCGGCAACACATGTTTACCGTAGCAGACAACACATCAAGCAACCCCACAAAATCGTAATAACATGAGAAACATAATATTAATACTGTCCCTTATGGCATGCACGGCCGGAACAGCCGCGGCTCAGACCGACTCGCTCGAGGTGGACACCACGCTGACACTGGGCGAAATAACGGTGAAGGGCATGAGAGTGATAAAGAAGGTTGACCGGCAGCTGATAATACCCACGAAGCAGATGGTGAAGGCGTCGTCGAACGGATTTGAACTGCTAAACCTCATGACGCTTGACGGCATAAGGGTAGACCCCGTGATGCAGACCGTGTCGAGCATGGAGGGCGGCTCGGTGCAGGTGCGCATCAACGACATCGTGGCCAGCACGCAGGACATCATGGCGCTCAGACCCGACGAGGTGGTGCGCGTAGAATATATCGACAACCCCGGAATAAGATACTCTGACAGCGGACTGAAGGCCGTGATCAACTATGTGGTGAAGCGGCGCAGCGCGGGCTACGTGGGCGGAGCAAGCACGATGCAGGCCTTTGCCACGGGATTCAACAACAGCAGCGCTTACTTTAAATATAACTACAAGAAGTCAGAGTTCAGCATTAACTACGGATTCAGCTACCGCGGCTACGACGAGCGCAGCATCAGCAACAACAGCACTTACTATCTGCCCGACGGAACGCAGAAGAGCGTAAACTATATAGGCTACAACTCTGATTTCATGTACACGATGAACAATCTGCAGCTGGGCTACAGCCTGGCCGACCCCGGCAAGTATGTGCTCGACGTGCGCTTATTCTACAACAACTACAACAGTCCCAACAGAGACATGCGCCAGCTGGTGCAGGAGACGGGGCAGCCCGACAGGTATCTCTACAACAAGGTGGTGAACAAAGACCGCACGCCGTCGCTCGACATCTACTACTCGGTCAACCTGCCGCACAACCAGAACATCATGGCAAACCTTGTGGGCACGTACATCGGCACCGACTACAAATACCTGATGAGCAACTATCTCTTCGACGAGTCGCCTGAGCAGTCGGTCAAGTCAGAGCCGCTGAGCGACTACAGCTACATTGCCGACGGACGCAAATACTCGCTGATTGGCGAGGCAATGTATACCAAGACCATGAAGAAGACGGCCTTCACGGCTGGGGCGAGATACTCTGTGAGCAGGACCGAAAACGACTACTCGGGCACCAATGAGACCGACGCACACCTCAACTCGGACAACCTGTATATGTTTGCGCAGCTGCAGGGCAACCTCAGCGTGATAAACTATCAGGCGGGCATAGGTGCCAGCTACACATCGATACATCAGGGCGAGACAGGATTCAACAAATGGACGGCAAGGCCGCAGCTTAGCCTCTCGACAAGTGCAATAAAGAATGTATTTATCAGATACAGCGGAAGCATGGGACAGAATATGCCGTCGCTGTCGCAGCTCACGGAGGTCAAGCAGTATATGAACGAGGCTGTGGCCTACGACGGCAACAGAAATCTGACGCCATACAACTCTTACAACAACAGTCTTATGGTAAGCTGGTCGATGCCCTTCTTCGACTTCCGCCTTACCGGCAGCTGGTATTATGCGCCCGACATCATCATGAACACCTACAGCCCGGTGATGCAGGAAGACGGAACATACGTGATAACAGCAAGACCTGAAAACCAGGAGAGCTTCACACAGAAAACCGTTGCGGCCAACCTGATACTGCGCCCGATAAAGAACGTGCTCAACATAGCGCTGTACGGAAGCTATAACAGATACGAAAGCCGCGGACTTAGCTACTCGCACAACTTCAACGCATGGCGCTGGAGGGCTTCGGCCTATCTGATGCTGGGCAACTGGAGCGCGTCGGCCGACATATACAATGCTCCGAAAAGCTTCTTCGGCGAGAGCATGACGGGAGGCGAGCGCAACTTCAACCTTAACGTAAGCTACAAATACAAGAACCTTCAGGTGGGCGTCGGCGGCATCCTCGTTGGCTATGCGCAGGGCAACATATACGAAAGCAGCACCACAAGCCGCTATTATAAGAACACGGGAGTTACGCAGATAAAGGACAACGGCAACATGATCTATTTCACTCTGTCGTACAACTTCAGCCACGGACGCAAGTATAAGGCCGACCAGCGCAGGCTGAGCAACAGCGACAACGACAATGGTATAAGATAATGTCCGGCAAGGTGTCCTTACAGTCTTTAGCCGCCCTCGCAGCCACGCCATTCCGTTTATACCGTTCATGACAAGCTAAGGCGGCACGGCTGCCGGACAAATAGTTTAGCACGAAGCGTTATTAGTATTCCGTCCGTATTTTTGCCTTATTTCGAGCGGATTTTCGTCAGTCATTTTGCAGGCACAAAGGGCCAAGTCAAGAAGAGTCTGACAAAATCCGCTCAATAGAAACAGAAAGACAGACTGAAAGCATGAATGCACAAAACAGATAAAGTCATGTGCGGCCGAATGACAGATTTGGGATTAGATACAGCGCCCCTGCATGTCAGCGTTTTCGGGTTTTCACCTGCATAAAGCGCCGTGCAGGGGCACATTTTCGTACCGCATGAATAGCGGTTGGCCCTAACCTCTGTCATGATTCATGTCAAGACCGTTGCATAAAAACGCCGCAGGGCTTTGCCGTTAACGTGTTTTCTTATTATATTTGCAAAGACATTAAGAAAACAAAGATATGAAATCATTAAGGGAATTATACAGGATAGGTAAAGGCCCGTCGAGCAGTCATACAATGGGGCCGCAGAAAGCAGCTAAGATTTTTTTGGAGAAGAACCCTTCAGCCAAGCAGTTTAAGGTTACTCTATACGGCAGTCTGGCAGCCACAGGCAAAGGCCACATGACAGACACGGCCATCATAGAAGTGCTGTCGGCAGCGGCTCCGGTTGAAATCGACTGGCAGCCGTCGGTGTTTCTGCCCTATCATCCCAACGGAATGAAATTTGTTGCTTATGCCGATGAAGATAAAGTGGCAGACGAGTGGACCGTCTACAGCATCGGCGGAGGCGCCCTGTCTGAAGGCAAGGGCCGCGACGACATGTTCAATACGCCCGAGGTGTACGACATGAACACCATGAGCGACATCATGAACTGGTGTTACGAGACGGGACGCAACTATTGGGAATATGTCGACCAGTGTGAGGATTCAAGCTTCTGGGACTATCTTCTCGAGGTATGGCATATGATGCAGCAGGCAGTAGAGCGTGGTCTTAACCACGAAGGACGTTTGCCCGGTCCGCTCAATCTCACCCGCAAGGCCCCCACTTATTATGTTAAGGCTTCAGGCTACAAGCAGTCGCTGCAGTCGAGAGGTCTGGTCTATGCCTACGCGCTGGCTGTAAGCGAGGAGAACGCTTCGGGCGGCACCATCGTAACAGCTCCCACCTGCGGCGCCAGCGGTGTGCTCCCTGCCGTGTTGTATCATCTTTCGAGAGGCCACAACTTCAATGACACCCGCATACTTCATGCCCTTGCCACAGCCGGACTTATCGGCAACATCGTAAAGAAGAATGCTTCAATCTCAGGAGCCGACGTAGGTTGCCAGGGAGAGGTAGGCGTTGCTTGCGCCATGGCATCAGGAGCAGCATGCCAGCTGTTCGGCGGCAGTCCGTCGCAGATTGAGTACGCAGCAGAGATGGGTCTTGAGCATCACCTCGGCATGACGTGCGACCCAGTGTGCGGACTTGTGCAGATTCCGTGCATCGAGCGCAATGCCTACGCTGCAGCAAGAGCCCTCGACTCTAACCTGTATGCAGCATTCTCTGACGGCATCCACCGCGTTTCGTTCGACAAAGTAGTAGACGTGATGAAGCACACCGGCCACGACATTCCTTCTCTTTACAAGGAGACAAGCGAAGGCGGACTGGCTAAGGGCTTTAATATCGTTAAGTGACAACATAAAGACTGCGGAGCGATGAACAAGCCATTAGCTTTATGTGTCATGCTGCTGGCGGCCATTGTGCCGCATGCGGCAAATGGTGGCAACGTAGAAGAGAATGTCGTTATCAGTCAACCTAAAATGGCAGACCAAGCAACTATATCAGAAACCGTCAAGGTAAACGAAGTTACGGTTACCTGTATCAGGGACAACAAGGCAGAGCGCACAATGCCGCTGAGTCTTTTTGGCGACATACCAGAAAGCCTTATAGACAGCCTTGGCATACGCAACGGCATCAAATCGTCTGTTAATGCCATATTGGTCAAGACAGAAGAAGCAACAATACTGTTCGACACCGGACTCGGAAAGTCGGACAGCCAGTTGCTTACGGCCCTGAGCAATAAGCCTGAAGACATCAAGTTCATCTATCTCACACACTTTCACGGCGATCATATCGGCGGCATGATGAAAGGCGACAAGCCTGTGTTCACCAATGCAGAAGTCTATGCTTCACGTGA
>ENA-OPSY01000030-OPSY01000030.1-human-gut-metagenome-genome-assembly--contig:-NODE-30-length-93701-cov-22.417060_pt1 | contig 93701 bp, 74 predicted proteins | sample MGYA00241464_ERZ501920 | MGnify/ENA primary metagenome ERZ501920 (study PRJEB25962, sample SAMEA2042396) | human gut metagenome | biome: human gut; feature: human-associated habitat; material: faeces...
TTTTAGCCATAGCAACATAACCTGAATAAAATAATCTTTCGAACACTAGTGATTTTTCAATCCGCTTGCTTCCTATTGCTAATTTATAGGTATGTTTTTCAGATCACAGATCCTGATACTTTATGCTGTCGGATAGCATATCCGCCAGAACATTAGCTTTGCTGTTTCTCTACAACAATTCCCTACAAAATTTTGTATCACCACAAAGCATTTGGATTTTTCACTCTTCACTTTTCGTTTTTCACTTACACATGTATAGAATATACAACAAAAAAATACCTTGTGGATTCATAACAATGATAGAATCCACAAAATATTTGTTTTAAATCTTTAAATAAGAAGATTCTAAAGTTCAACCCTGCCGTCTGACGGATACGTGAAGTTGATTTCGTGGAGCGTGTTGTGGCTGTTTATCACGAGAATATACTTGCCGGCCTTCAACGGCCCAACCTCGTAAGAGACGTCGAAGGGACAGATGCAGTTGCAGCTTGTGTCGGTCTCCTTTTCAACAACGCTTATGCGGTTGCCTGTAACGGTCAGCGTAACGTCTATTTTCTCAGAACAGCAGTTGTAAGACACGTTAGCGTGGTTGATGTAGACATAACCGTCGCTCTTGCTCTTATACTCTACATACTCTGCGCCAAACGGACTGCGTGTTGTTGCGGAGCCGGCCTGCGAGGGCTGTCCTTCGGTCTTACATCCCGTAGTGTAGACATTACGGACGTTTACCGTTGTCGTTCCTTCGTCGTCGCTGCTGCATGACGAAACAACGAACGCCGCACACATAGCGGCAAAACATGAACAAATTAGATTTAGCTTCATAGATTAAGGCTTTTTAGTTGAAAAACTCTTGTTGGCTGTAACCTCAATGCACCGCCTTGAGCGCTGACCTGAGGCGAAAGACGCCGGCCGCAGCATGGGTCTTTAAAGATACTGATGCCGGCGAGAGAGTGATGCGGCCATGAAAAATGTGCCGCAAAAAATCAAATGCGCCACGCACTTTGTATTTAAACAATGGTGCATGGCGCATAACACAAAATCTGATATTATTCTGCTAAGAATACAAATTCAGTGGTAATGTCGTTGAAGTAGACGCTGTAGGTACCAGCCGGAACTGTCATGTTGCCGCCGTTATAGTCGGCTTTGCCATAATAGTTGTCGGCAATGTTGGCACCGTTGCCCCAGCTGTCAGCCCAGTCGTGTCCTGCACGGAACTTGAGTCCGCCGTCAGACGGGATGCTGACCTTGGCATACCAGTTGTGAGGAGTAACCTGAGTGAGGTCTACGTCGCCGTTCCAGCTGTTGAAGTCGCCGATGAGCGAGATTGAGGTGTACTCCTTCGGAGCCTGGTCGCTGAGCTTAGTCCATGTATACTTCATGGTTGTCATGTCGATGGTGAAGGTGTAATACTCGGCAGAAGGAGCAGAGATAGACTGTGCGCCGGAGTTTACGATGTCGCCCGACGGAGAGTTGTCGCCGTCAACTGCACATCCGTAAGCCTTGTCCCAGTTACCGAAGTCGGCACCTGCCCAGAACTTCAGGTCGTAAGCACCCTTCCATTTTGTAGTGTAGCTCATCACGGTGCTTGTCTGCGGATAGAACAGACATGTCATGCCTGTAGCCGGGTCGTTGTTCCATCCCTGCAGGTCGCCCACCATGTAATACTCACCGGCCATCTCTTCGATGGTGTAAGTATAGTCCATCATGTTGACGGTGAGCTTATAGAAGCCCTGCTTCTCTATCTTACCAGCCTTAGGAGCTGTGGTTACGAGTGAGCCTGTGAGACTCGGGTCGCCGTCAACGGCAACACCCACAACACCGTCTGTTCCCTCATGCCACAAGTCGCCAGAGTCGATGTTGCCCTGCGGAACAATCTTCCAGTAGCAGTCGGCCTTAGGTGTTGTGAACACTACAGAGAACACAGGATCCTCATATACATCGGCACCTGAATGTGAGAACTTGATAGCTGCATCAGCAGCCCATCCGCACATGTCGCCAACAAGATAATAAGCGTCGGCAATGTAAGGAGCCTTAGGCGTAACTGAAATCTGAATCTTGCCGGCATCAACCAGGAACGACTGGCCGCCGATGACGATATCAGAATAAACTTGAGCGTCGAACACGCGGGCTGCCGGACGACGTCCGTAGAACTCAACCACGGCGTCCTGAAGCGCAGTGCTGTCGAGCATGCCGTCGGCGGTTGCCTCAAGAGTTTTCTTTGTTGCAGAAGAGCCGTCAGCCGGCAACAGTTCTACACGTGTATGCTCTATCGTGGCACCCTCTGGCAGGGTTGCAGCCGAAAGCGTGAACGCCTTGACGCTTGTGCCGGGGTTAGCCAGGTCGATAGGGTCGGCAGCCGTTGCCGTATAGCCCGGCAACGTAACTGCTTCTTCCTGCGGATTGCTCTGCGGGTCGGCCCAGTCGTCATAATCGCCGTTACATGAAACGAACGTCATGGCTGAAAGCAACAGACCGCCCAAAAATAATATCTTTTTCATAATGATATTTCTGTTAAATGGTTTAGATTATTGGTTATTTTACTTCTCCTCTGTCGTAGTCGAAGTCTACATAGAGTTTCTGACCCTTCTCGCAGGTAACAGAATAGTCGCTGCCTACGTTCTGAGCCCAGTTGTCAGGGATGTCGCAGTCGCGCCAGTAGAGGTCGCCCTTATAGAGAGTGAACTCTGTGCGCCACCAGTCGAGACCCGGCACCTTGATGCTTGCGCGGAGCTCGCCGCCGGCAAGGAAGGCAGGAGATACCCACTGAGCAGAAGCATCGGCAGGAGCTGTAAGCTGAGTTGCAGCGTCATGTCCCCATGTAACCTGAGACATAACAGTACCGATGACATAAGCCTCGCCCGGATAAACAGTGAGGGCAGACTTAATCTGGTTGTTCTCAACCGAAACGTTCATAAACAGAACATACCATCCGCCGTTGGCCACCTGTATGCCGCCGTCAGCACCCTGAGACAAGCCTGCGCCGGCCTGGTCGTCAAACGAGTTGGTCAGTGCATAGCCCTTGTCCGGTGTGTCTGTGTCGCCCCACATGAATGTTGAGCCTGCAGCAAGATAAGCCATGCCGTAGAACTGGCCCTCGAATCCGTAGACAGCAGCAAGAGGCTTAGCCTCAGAACCGTTGCGGATAGAAGAACCTGCGATATATACAGTCTTAGGCATTGTTGCAACATAAGATACAACAACCTTTGGCAGAGTGATTACGTTAGAGTTGCACCAGCCCTTGTCGCTGTTGGCGATGTGGGCACGCAGACGCACGTAAACAGGCATAACTATGCCGGATGGGTCGGCGCCGTTGTTCTTCTCCTGATACATTCTTACAATGGCATTGTTCATTTCGGTAGCATTTACGTTCATGTTGGCCTGATTGTATGTGGTCTCAAGAGTTGTGTAAGTGGCAGCCTCCACCTTGGCTGCATCGCCAGAAGCGAAGTCTGGGTCGATAGAAACCTGCACCTGATAGGTGGTTACAACAGGGAAGCCATAGTCGGGCTGCGATGTCGTAAGGTTGACATATGTAGAGTTAGCCAAGTCGTATACATTATCGTTGGCATGAGCCGGCACGTTAAGCACAAACGATTCGGGCTGATTTAATATAGGGTTGCTCTCGTCGTCGGTCTCACATGAAGCCATGAAAGGCAGCACGCCCAACACCAGTGCCGGAACGAACAGTTTCTTTATTATATTTTTCATAATCATTTTCATTTTAAAACTTTATTGCAAACTGATTGCCATGTTATCAATAACCGGGGTTTTGTGTAAGATTGCTGTTGTTGAGCACGTCGGTTGCCGGTATAGGATAAACATTATAGTGAGAGTCAACGGTTGTTCCGTTAGCGGCTCCGCCCTTCCAGTCCCATAGATATTTGCCTGTCGTGAAGCAGCCAAAGCGTACGAGGTCGCTGCGGCGACGGCCTTCGAGATAGAACTCGCGGCACCACTCGTCGAGGATGTCCATGTCAGATGTGATAGAGCTTATCTGCTTTGCGTTGGCACGCTTGCGCAGCTCGTTGATGTCAGAAACAGCCTTCTCGGGCTGGCCTTTGCGATAATAAGCCTCTGCACGTGTAAGATAAACCTCTGCATAACGGAACAGCGGAATGTCTATGTCGGGATATTCGGTGTCGTGTGTGGGCTGACCATCTGTACGGAAGTTGTTCCACTTAACGATAGAAAGTCCGTCGTTGAAGCTTGATATAGCATCTGTCTGCAGCTTGCGTACACCACCGCCACGGCCACCGTAGAACAAAGCGCGGTCGTCGCCGGCCTTAGCCACAATCTGAGCTGTTGACGAACCGTCCTGCTGGTCGAGAGCCTTGATTTCGGCCTCTGTAGCTCCGGCAGGAGCCGGCTCTGTGGAAATCGGACAGTCAGACAGTGTGGGGAAGAACTTCTTTACCATTGCTGCACGTGCGAAGATACAGCTCCAGCCGTTAGTTGTTCCCATGTCAGGCATTCCGGCAATACGTGTCGCGCTGACGAGCATGAATGAACCGCTGTAGCTGCGTGTCTTCTGTCCGTCCTGACGGATAGGCAGAATAATCTCCTTCATAGCCTGCGGGTTCTCGTCGTTGTCGGCCATGAACAGCTGTGCATATCCAGAATAGCCGTTCTTGGCTGTCTTTGAAAGTTCGTAGGCTCCGCTGCCAATAAGCAGGTCGCAATAGCTGATAGCCTTGTCATAATCCTTAATCTCGCCCTTGGTGTAGATCTCAGAGTTGAGGGCCAGACGTGCATGCAGCATATAGGCAGCACCGCGGTCGGCACGGCCAAAGTTCTCAGAGTTGCAGTAAGCACCAACCTCGGCCATATGCGGCTCAATCTCAGTCAGCTCCTGGTCGATCCATGTGTAAAGGTCCTTGCCGCTCTTCTCAACAGGAAGGTCGCTGATGTTGAAGTCGAGCTTGAAAGGTGACTTGCCGAACAGGTCGAGCATGTACCAATAATGGAGAGCACGCAGGAAGCGTACCTCGGCACGGTTGAGCTTGTTGGCCTCGTCGTCGGGCACCTGGCTCAGGTAGCTGTTGAACAGAGTGATGTCGTAAGTAAGGCGTGTGTAAACCCACTGAGTACGGATACTGCTTGAGTTCCATGCAATATTGGTAAGCTGCGGAATGTCTGTATCTGTCTGCCAAGCCCATACACACTCGTCAGAGGGAAGCTCCATGCAGTTGAACGTTGTACGGTAGAAACCCGACTCACCCTCGTCGTCGCTCAAGTCGCCATTGCCGGCTACACCTTTCTGACCGGTAAGTCCGAGAGTGGCATAGCATTTAGCCAGCAAAGCCGTAGGATCAGCAGACGGCTTGGTCTGCGGGTCGATTGAGCTTATGTTAAGGTCGTTGGCACAACCGGTCAATCCGGCTGCAAGCACAGCGACTGCCAATGTTCTAAAAAATATCTTTTTCATTGTTATGTCCTTTATTTATTACTTTTATATAAATGCACAACCATTAGAAATTAAGGTTAAGACCGATCTGAACGCTGAATGGACGTGGGTAAGGATTTCTGTCGATACCGCCTGCAACTTCAGGGTCGAGTCCCTTATATTTTGTAATGATGAACGGATTCTGCACAGTTGCGAAAATACGTCCTGAGAAGTAATCCTGTCCTGCATACTTAAGCAGAGCCGGGAACGAATAGCCAAGCGTGATGTTGGTACACTTCAGGTATGATGCGTTGCGTACGAAATAGTCGCTGAGATAATACTCAGTACCGTTTGTTCCGCTGAAGCCGAGGTCAACGGCTGCCTGTGTAGTGTTTGTGAATGCGCTGTTAGAGTAGAGTCCTGATGCGCTTACGGCTGCCCTGTTAGACAAGAAGTCATAGTAAACATAGTTGCCGAGAGATGCGCGGAATGCTGTGCTCAGGTCCCAGTTCTTGTATGTGAACTTCATTGTAAGACCCATGAACACGTCAGCTGCCGGGCTCTTGTAGAAGTAACGGTCGTCGTTGTTGATGATGCCGTTGCCGTCGCGGTCAACATATACACCTTCGAGCGGTTTGCCGTTCTCGTCGTAAACCTGCTGGTAAACCCAGAATGAGTTGGCCGGCTGGCCTACTGTGTGTGCCTGAACGTGAGTGCTGTTACCGCGTGAGATGGTTGAACCAGACTCAACATAATAGTCTTCGTCACCGCCGATAAGCTCTGTAATCTCGTTGTGGTTCCATGCAACGTTGTACTGAACGTCCCATACAAAGTCCTTAGTAACGATAGGCTTGGCTCCTACTGTGAATTCAACACCGTAGTTCTCAAGTGAACCGATGTTCTGTGCCATACGCTGACCGAAGTTCATAAGTGTAGGAAGAATAACCTCCTGGATAAGGTCTGTTGTCTCACGATAGTAAGCATCGATGTTTGCAGTGATGCGGTTGTTCAGGAATGCGAAGTCAAGACCTGCGTTCCATGTTGTTGTTGTCTCCCATGTCAGGTCGGGGTTGTATTTGTTCGGACGCATTGTGTAATAGTATGTGTCGCCGAAAGGATACTGAGCATAAGAGTTGCTGTTTACGTAGAGCGGAGTGTAGAGGAAGTCGTAACCGATATCCTGCTGACCTGTCTGACCCCATCCGAGACGGAGCTTGAACTCGTTCCACCACTTGATGTTCTTCATGAACTTCTCGTCATTGATCTTCCATGCAAGAGCTACAGAAGGGAAGTAGCCCCACTTGTGTCCGTCGGCAAAACGTGAAGAACCGTCGGCACGGATTGTGGCTGTAAGCATATAGCGGTCGAGCAATGTATAGTTGAGACGTCCGAAGTAAGACACCAGAGAGTTGTGTGTGGCCCACTCTGTCTCATTTCTCAGAGCCGGGTTGTTGGCCTCGCCTGTATACGGGTCTGTACCCTGTCCGATGTTGTATCCGCTGCGGTGATAGTGTGACTCCTCGGCACCGGCCATCACGTCGATGTAGTGAGCGCCGAAGGTGTGTGTATACTGTGCATAGGCATTAGCCGTGATGCTGTATTTCCAATAGTAAGTACGGCCGTCCCAGCCATAATAGTTGTTGCTGTAACCGTAAGGAGAGTTTATGTCGCTCTGACGGCTTGCAGTATATTGTCCACCATAGCTTGCGTGCAGGCGCAGGTCCTCAAATCCGTGAATCTTGTAGTCAACCTCAACGTTTGCCGTGAAGTCGTTAGAATGAGCATAGCACTCGTTCTGCTCAAGATATGCAACAGGGTTCTGAGGAGCGTTAGGATTCTTGGTGTAAGCCCAAGAAGGATCGCTGAAGTTTGCCGAAACGATGTTCTGCCAGTAGCCGCCCAGCCACTTGTAAGGCTCGCTGTCGTCCATTACAGGGCGTGTCGGGTCCATTGAAAGAGCACCGCCGATGGCTGCGCCGCTGTCAACATAGCGGTCTTTCTCGGCCATGTACTTGGCAGTGATGTTGAAGTTAAGGTGATCGTCAAGGAATGACGGCGCAAGGTTAACAGAAGCGTTGAAACGGTTCATGAAAGAGTTCTTGATGATACCCTGGTCGCTCTGATAGCCGATAGACACGCGGTAAGGCATGTTCTTGAGTCCGCCGGTCATTGACAAGTTGTGAGATGTGCTCACTGCAGTGCGGAATATCTCGTCCTGCCAGTCGGTGTTTGCATTGCCGAGCATGGCAACGCCGCTCTCGCCGATAACCTTGCCTACGAGTGCGCGGTATTCGTCGCCGTTGAGCACTTCATAGCGTTTCTGAGTTGTTGAAACGGTTACGTCGCCGTTGTAAGAGAATTTAGGACCAGAGCCCTTCTTTCCTTTCTTTGTGGTGATGATGATGACACCGTTAGACGCGCGCGAACCATAGATGGCTGTAGCTGAAGCATCCTTAAGGATGTTGAAAGTCTCGATATCGTTAGGGTTGATCATAGCCAGCACGTTGCTCATACCTGTAGCGGTGTTGTTGTCGATGGTAAGACCGTCGATAACGAGCAGCGGGTCGTTGCTTGCATTAAGAGACGAACCTCCGCGGATGCGGATCTGAGATCCTGAACCCGGGGCACCGCCGCTGGTGATAACATCCACACCGGCAACTTTACCGACAAGCATGTCGGCAGCGTTGTTGGTGATACCTTTACTCATATCATCAGGCTTCATAGCAGAAACAGAACCGGTGAGGTCGCCCTTCTTGACAGTTCCGTAACCGATAACGACAACGTCCTCAAGCAACTGTGAGTCGTCCTGAAGGGCTATCTTCATATTCTGCGATGCTGCCGTCTCCACCGTCTTGTATCCGATGTATGAAACCGACAGCATGCTGCCCGGCTCAGCCTTGATACTGAAGTTTCCGTCAATATCAGTTATCACACCGCCGCCCTGACCTGCAACACGGACAGTAGCTCCGATGATCGGCTCTCCGGAAGCATCTGTAACTTGCCCGGTAATAGTACTTTGGGCAAATGCTCCCACTGATAGGAACAGACCAAACAAGATGGCCAGAATCCTAATAGAGGTTTTCATTTTTACCTGCTTCATCTTCTTGTGGTTTTAAAGTTAACATTAATGATTTATTAATTAAATTGTTTATATTTGCAGTAGTTCAAAAAATAGAGCTTTAAGGTCATTTTTTCTAGCTGCAAAAATACGTTTAGATATGATAAAATTATCTTTTTTTTAGCTAAAAAATACGTTTTGCTCTGTGCAAACGTTTACACAAATAAAACGATATAATAATAATAATGTGAAAGACAAGATAATTGTGTTTTGACTACTTTTGCTTTGTAAAATAAAATCCGATGCCAGAAAAGAACACACCCATAACGATGAAAGACATTGCCAGAGAACTTAAGGTTTCTGTGGCAACGGTTTCGAGGGCACTGAAAGACAGCCCGAGAATCAGCGCAAAAAGGCGCGACGAGATAAGACGATATGCCGAGGAACACAACTTCAGCCCCAACATAATCGCCGAGTCGCTGCGCAACAGACGGGTAATAAAAGTCATTGGAGTGATTGTACCGCAGTTCACCCACTTCTATTTCTCGTCAGTTTTGAGCGGTATCGAAGAGGAGGCCGACAAATACGGCTACCGCATACTTGTGGCGCAGAGCCTTGAACAGTATGACAGAGAGGTGGAAGTGTGCCGCTCGTTCTATGAAAACAAGGTGTGCGGCATACTTGTGTCGCAGGCTATCAACACATCAAAGTACGACCACTTTACCGACCTGATAAACAAGAACGTGCCGCTTGTGTTCTTCGACCGCATCTGCACAGGCATGAACACGTGCCGCGTGGTGGTGGACGACTACATGGGAGCGTTCTCGGCCGTGGAATATCTCATCAAGACCGGATGCAGGCATATAGCCTACTACGGCTCGAGCATGAACCTCGAGATATCGAAGAACAGATACAACGGATGGCACGACGCGCTGCGCAAGCACGGCATAGACCCCGACAGCTGCGTGAAAAGATTCTGCGACAACCGAGAACATGCTGAAAGGATTACGCCCGAGGTGCTCAACATGGAGGACAGGCCCGACGCCTTCTTCGCCGTCAACGACGACACGGCCATCGGCATAATGTACACGGCAAAGCACATGGGACTGCGCATCCCTGAGGACATCTCGGTGTGCGGATTCACCAACGGACAGCGTGCCATTGCCTGCGACCCTATGCTCACCACGGTCGAACAGAACGGAAAAGAGGTGGGCAGACAGGCTGCATCTATTCTGATAGGCAAGGCCGAGGGCAGAATACCGCTCGACAAGATTGAGAAAAGAGTGGTAAGAACAAGACTCGTGGTGCGCGGGTCGACAAAATAACAGCTGAATACACTGACAACTGCGGCACATGAGCCGCGGCAACAGCAAGCATATAATAACATAAATAAAAATAAACGCCTTAAACTATGAGTTCTAACTTGAAGAAGAAACCCGACCTGAGTTTCGCAACGCTCTGGAATCTGAGCTTCGGCTTCTTCGGCGTGCAGATTGCCTACGCACTGCAGAGCGCCAACATCAGCCGAATTTTCGCAACGCTGGGGGCCGACCCTCACAATCTTAGCTACTTTTGGATATTGCCTCCGCTTATGGGCATCATTGTGCAGCCTATAGTGGGCACGCTGAGCGACAAGACGTGGTGCCGCTTCGGCCGGCGCATACCTTATCTGTTTGTCGGCGCACTGGTGGCCGTACTCGTCATGTGCCTGCTGCCCAACGCCGGCTCTCTCGGCATGGCTGTCAGCACGGCCATGGTGTTCGGTCTTATCTCGCTGATGTTTCTCGACACGAGCATCAACATGGCCATGCAGCCGTTCAAGATGCTCGTGGGCGACATGGTGAACGAGAAGCAGAAAGCCCTGGCCTACTCTATACAGAGCTTTCTGTGCAACGCCGGCTCGCTGGTGGGATATGTGTTCCCGTTCCTGTTCACGTTCCTCGGCATAAGCAACGTGGCTGCAAAGGGCGTAGTGCCAGACTCGGTAATCTATTCGTTCTACATCGGAGCCGCCATCCTCATCCTGTGCGTCATCTACACATCGGCAAAGGTGAAGGAGATGCCGCCGAAGGAGTATGCAGAATATCACGGACTAGACAAGCCGCTTAACGAAGAGAAGGTGAACGTCGTGAAACTGCTGCGCAACGCGCCGAAGGCTTTCTGGACCGTAGGTCTGGTGCAGTTCTTCAGCTGGGCTGCATTCCTGTATATGTGGAACTACACCAACGGTGCCATAGCCGAAACATGCTGGCAGACCACCGACCCTACGTCGGCAGGATTCCAGGAGGCCGGCAACTGGGTCGGCATTCTGTTTGCGGTGCAGGCCATAGGCAGCGTGGTGTGGGCTATGGCTCTGCCGCGCTTCTCTAACCGCAAGATGGCCTACGCCCTCAGCCTCGTGCTAGGCGGCATAGGTTTCCTTATGATTCCTTACATCAGCGACCAGTATGTTCTCTTTATCCCTTATCTTCTGATAGGATGTGCCTGGGCTGCAATGCTGGCCATGCCGTTCACCATTGTCACCAACGCCCTCAACGGCAGCCACATGGGTGCCTACCTCGGTCTGTTCAACGGCACGATATGCATCCCGCAGATCATAGCGGCAGCACTTGGCGGCGTGGTCCTCACGCTTGTAGGCAGCGCACAGAGCCACATGATGATTGTGGCCGGTGTGTTCCTCATCATCGGTGCGGCATGTGTCGGAATAATTAAGGAGACTATAGGCGAAAGCGAATAACAAGGACATGCTGCGCCACAGCACCGGCATGAGCAGCTTAATCAGCCTGCGAATAATACGCATAGGGTATGTATAAATCGTAAACAGCATTATTCGCAGGCATAAACAAAGCATTTCGCGATTTTGCACTTATCGCAGACAAAATCACCATTTAGGAGTGATTATTCAAGATTTTGCCGGAGCCGGCCTGCTGTTACACTGCATAAAAAGCATGTAGCAAGCAGACCTGCTCCGGCAAATTTTATGTTACATCCCGAGGTTAAACTAAAGTCTGTCATCAGTATCCGGCAAGAATGCTCTCACGGCAATGCCGAACGCAGACACAACAGCCTGCATGCTGCCATGCCGACAAAGCCGGCGCGGCAGGGCTGTAACAGATAAAAGAATAAAGATGTTGCAGGGCTACGGCACATCAAAGGGCATCATCGTGCATCTGCCTGCCCTCGCTGTAACCCTCGTCGTAACCTTCCTCATAGCCATCTTCATAACATTCCTGAAGCTTGCCTGAGTAGTCTGAAGCGTTTTCGCTGTAGTGAGTTTCGTATTTCTCGCCCACTTCGCCGTCTTCCATGCCGTCGTTATATCCGGCCTCCATTCCTTCGCGGCGTGCCGTTTCCTGCGGTGTCTCCTCTGTACGGGGCAATTGTCTTGTACTTACGGCAGGCTTGTCTGCGGCTGCATTATGGCGCAGCTGCCCGGTGTCGCGCATGATTATCGACGACGGCTGCTGCTGATGCACGCTGTCGCCACAACGGTCAAGCGCAAAGACAGACACCAAGACCACAACAACGGCTATAATCGCAATGGTTTCGCCAGTTTCTCCATACCACGGCTTGCGGCGTTTACCATTGCGCCCACGCGTTTCTTCGTCGGCATTATTATTTTTCATAGAACTGCATTTTAAGGTTTTGTCGGTGGCAAAAATAGTTATTTTCAGCAATATACGCAACCACTTAATATTAAAACATAGTTAAATGAGAAAACTTAACATATCCCGTATATGCATCATGGGATATAATCGGCAACGATAATCAGCAACCTTCAAAACGTAAATTTTAGTTAAACCACCATCTTTTATATTAACACTTTTATGCCTACTTTTTCATTCCGGAGTCAAAACATCGGTTTAGGATACGAAAAAAATGGGCATAAATATCATTTACACATAAATATCTATATATCAGCGGTTTACAATAACAAAGCCGTAAATAAGAGTCGTCTAGAACCTGAATTTGCGCCTGAAATCATGCAAAAAGCCACGTTTCAGAGCGCAAAAGGGTACGTTTTACATCACAACTCAATGCCTTTTAGAAGCTAAAATAGTGCTTTTAGCAGTGCGAATAGCATACATAATCACAGCAACTATATACATTCTCACATTTCAACAGGCAAAATTCATAAACAGAAAGCGCATTTTTTAATTTATTAGAGGAAAAATACTGCTCATTAAAATGTTAAATACAGAAAGAATAAAATAGCCTATATGCAAACTAACGTTAACAGAATTAGGCATCAACATAATGTTTATTTTACAAGAAAAAGCATGACGGCAGCACTAATGCGGACAAATTATGCCACACTGTACACCCGTGCCATCTGTACGGACAGAAGACCGGCACGGCACTAAAGGCAAAAAATAACCTCAAAGCATGGGCTTGTCTCAGTTTTTTTTAGTAAGTTTGCACAAAACAAACAGCCTCCGCCAAACCGGACGGCAGATAACATAAAGATAACGTAAAAAGAAAAATCAATATGCAGGAAACAAGACAAAACCGCATTGCAAGACTGTTGCAAAAAGAACTGAGCCTGATATTCCAGTCGCAGACAAGAGGCATGAGGGGCACGATGGTGAGCGTTACGCGCTGCCGCATCAGTCCCGACCTTAGCATCTGTACGGCATATCTGAGCATATTTCCGCCCGAGAAGTCGGAAGAACTGATAAAAAACATCACGGCTAACGAGAAAACCATACGCTACGAACTGGGTACGCGCGTGAGAAACCAGCTGAGAATTATCCCCGAGCTGCGCTTCTTCATCGACGACTCTCTTGATTATATCGAGCACATTGACGAGCTGCTGAAGAAATGAATTTTCCATTCTACATAGCACGCCGCTATCTCTTTTCAAAGAAGAGCACGCACGTCATCAACATCATCAGCGGCATCAGCGTCGTAGGTGTGGCCGTGGCCACAATGGCGCTGGTGGTAACTCTCAGTGTGTTCAACGGCTTTCACGACCTCGTGGCGTCGCTGCTGACATCGTTCGATCCGCAGATTGAGATTGTACCTACTAAAGGAAAGACAGCCCCGGCAGACGACCCTATACTGACAAAGATACGCAACCTGCCGCAGGTCGACGTGGCAACAGAGAGCGTGGAAGACCAGGCTATGGCCATATACAAGGGCAGGCAGGCCATGATTAAGGTGAAGGGCGTTGAGGATAACTTCAGCGAGCTGTCGCACATCAACGACATTCTGTATGGCGACGGCGAGTTTTCGCTGCATGCCGCCAATCTCCAGTTTGGCGTTGTGGGCATCCGCCTTGCCGACAACCTTGGCATGACGGCCGACTGGGACGGACAGCTGAAGATATATGCTCCGAAGCGCGAGGGACAGCTCGACCTGATGAATCCTACCGAAGGATTTGTTGAAGATTCGGTGATTTCGCCCGGTGTGGTGTTTTCCGTTAAACAAGCGCGCTACGACCGCGACTACGTATTGACTTCGATAGCATTCGCACGCAATTTGTTCGGTCAGCAGGGCATGCTCTCACAGCTTGAGATCAGACTCAAGCCGGGCAGCGATCTTGATGCCGTAAAGGCTGAAATGCAGAAAATTGCGGGCAGCAAGTATCGCGTTCTCGACCGTATGGAGCAGCAGGCTGACACGTTCAAGATTATGAAGATAGAGAAGTTTATCGCCTATATCTTCCTTACGTTCATCCTTGCCGTGGCTTGCTTCAACATCATAGGCTCGCTGTCGATGCTGATTATCGACAAGAAGAACGACGTGGTTACGCTGCGCAACATGGGCGCAAGCGACAAGCAGATAGTAAGGATATTCTTGTTTGAAGGCCGCATGATATCGGCAATCGGAGCCATACTCGGCATATTAGTCGGTCTGTTGCTGTGCTGGCTTCAGCAGGTTTACGGACTTGTTTCGCTGGGACGCAGCAGCGGCTCATTCATCGTGGATGCCTATCCGGTGAGCGTTCATCCTGAAGACATCATCATAATATTCATCACGGTGCTTGCCGTTGGCTTTGCCTCAGTGTGGTATCCCGTAAGATATTTCGCCAAAAGACTCATTCAATAAAAGATTCTACACTAAGAAAAAATAAAAAAGGAAACATGAATGTTCAGGGTTTTTATACCTACATTCATGTTTCCTTTTGTTTATTGTCAATTATAAAGGTCTACTGTTATTTTATTTTTCCTGCTGTAAAACCGGCAGCAACATTCCCTATGCGCCTCCGCGCTCGGCCCAGTCGCTCCTGTCGAGGTTACGATAGCTTATGGCTTCAGCCAGATGCTGCGGCAACACACGCTCTGAAGCCTCAAGATCGGCTATGGTGCGCGCCACTTTCAGTATGCGGTTATAGGCACGGGCCGACAGGTTTAGCCTCTCCATGGCCATGCGCAGCATCTCAATGCCATCTTCGCCGGGCTCGGCATACTGGTGTATCATGCGCTCGCTCATCTGCGCATTGCAGTGAACTCCCTTGCATTCCCTGAATCTTTCCTCCTGTATGTGGCGGGCCTTGATAACCCTTTCGCGTATTACGTCGCTGCTCTCGCCCGGTGCTGCACGAGATATGTCCTTGAAGGGCACGGGCGTTATCTCTATCTGTATGTCGATGCGGTCGAGAAGCGGACCGCTGATTTTGTTCATATAGCGCTGTATCTGTCCCGGCGTGCACACACAATGGTGGGTAGGATCGTTGTAATATCCGCACGGACACGGGTTCATCGAGGCCACGAACATGAACGAGCAGGGATATTCTATGGTGTATTTTGCTCTCGAAATGGTTATCTTGCGGTCTTCCAACGGCTGGCGCAGCATCTCAAGAGTTGACTTGTTAAACTCCGGAAGTTCGTCGGCAAAGAGCACGCCGTTGTGTGCAAGCGATATTTCTCCGGGCTGCGGATTCATTCCTCCGCCGACGAGTGCCACCTGTGATATGGTGTGATGCGGCGAACGGAACGGCCGCTGTGATATCAGCGACATGTTTTTACCCAGCTTTCCGGCAACAGAATGCACCTGTGTAGTCTCAAGACTTTCGGCCAGTGAGAGCGGAGGCAATATCGACGGAAGGCGCTTGGCCATCATTGACTTGCCGCTTCCGGGCGGACCTATCATTATCATATTGTGGCCTCCTGCAGCCGCAACTTCCATAGCTCGCTTAACGTTTTCCTGCCCTCTAACGTCTGCAAAATCAAGTTCGAAATGGCTCTGATGCTCGTAAAACTCGCGCCGCGTGTCGACAACGGTAGGCTTATAGTCGCCCTCACCGTTCAGGAAGTTCACAACATCCATTATGCTCTCCATACCGTAGACATCAAGGTTGTTCACCACGGCAGCCTCTCTTTCGTTCTGTTTGGGCACAATCAGTCCCTTAAACTTTTCCTTGCGTGCCCTGATAGATATCGGCAGGGCACCTTTCACGGGCTGTATCATGCCGTCGAGGCCAAGCTCACCTACTATCATATACTCCGACAGCAGGTCGGGCTTCACCTTTCCGATAGCAGCCAGGATGCCTATTGCCAGCGGCAAGTCGTAGCTGCTGCCTTCTTTACGGAGATCGGCGGGAGCCATATTCACGGTAATGTCGGCAACGGGAAACTTTATACCATTATTCTGAAGGGCTGCCACAATACGGTCGCGGCTCTCCTTCACAGCTGTATCCGCAAGGCCGGAGAGATGATAAAGCACACCTCGCGACACGCTAACCTCAACGGTAACGGTTGTTACGTCGAGGCCATTGACGGCCGCACAATAAGTTTTTACAAGCATATATCACCAATTATCCAATTAATCTTGTGTCAATTACAAATCGAGTTAGCTGCGAAAAACCGCGCTAACTCTACAAATGTATTCATATAGCAATAATGTCTGTCGCTCAGAAACAGACAAAAGTTCATGCTGAAACTCCAACTGCCGGCATCACCAATGTCACAAATTCGCACCTCACAACAGGGTGCAGACAATGGCAAACGGCAAAAGCACAGCGTTAATTAAGCAGTACCTTGAGCTTAGTTTCAAGCTCATTGATGTTCAGGCTGCGCTCTACAATTCGTCCTTGCACATTATATACAATGTTGTCTGCCACGCGTCCAAGGCCGAAGGTCTCAAGAAGCGGACTCTCAAACATAAGCTGGTCGCATATTACAGGCGATGCCGTAGAGTCACTGCGCACAGCAAAACTGCATGTACGCTTGCTTGCATCAAGGCTTATGCCCATCAGTGCAAGTTTATTTCCATACTCATTTTTCAGTCTAAGCAGCCTGTCGCGCATGTTTCGGCTTTCATAGCTCCACTCAGCCCATGTATAGACAACGGCAACTTTACCCTGAAGATATGAAGCGGAAATATTCTTTCCGTTGATATCCTGTGCAGAGAACGACGGTATTCTGGCTCCACCCGCATTGTTTTTCATCATCTTCACATAACGCACAATGCGTGCAACCTCACCGTTCTTCGGCTGCGCCTTGTAAACTATATCAGCCAAACTTGCAGCCTTGTCAAGGTTTACATCTGGAACGAGGATAAAGTATTTCTTAAGAACATACACGCTGGCAGCCGTAGCCGGATTGTTTTTCACAAAATTCTCAGCATAAGACATCTCCTCAGGAGGCGACGCCTTTACGAGCTGCTGACGGAAAGCCGTCATAAGTTCATTCTCCTTTGTACCTTCAATCTCAATTTCCTTAAGGTGTGATGCGTCACCCTTTACGGAAACAGACTTGCCCGGCTCGGCAAAGACCGGCACTTCGGAGAAGTTTGGAAATACGATGACGAGCGTGCCGCTCTCCTTGCATTGCGTCTCAAAAGTGAAGCGTCCGCCTTCAACCTTTATCGTGTCAATGCCGTCGAACACACCGTCAGGACTGTAAACATAAAACTCACCTTGGTTAAGGTTGAGTAATCGGCCATCCAAGTTGAAATAGCCTCTGCGTGTTCCGCAGGCAACCAAAACCAAGGTGAGCATAAGATATATCAATCGCTTCATGCGTCAGCGATGTTTACTTGCTTATTTTAGCCAGCTCAAGATCGTTGTTTGCGTATGTTGCAAGTGAAGGATCTTTCTGCAGAGCGCTCTTCAGATAAGAAGAAGCTGCGCTGTCGTTGCCCTGACGAGCATTCAGGATAGCCTGCAGATAATCTGTCATAGCGTCCTTGTTCTTGATGCTGTTCAGAGTGTTAGCTGCACCGGCATAGTTCTTGTTAAGAATCTGAGCCAAAGCAGTTGTGTTGCAGTTGATACCGTTGAGGTTCTGCTCAGCTGTAGCATAGTCACCCTTAGCGAGGTTCAGAGTACCGAGAACCTTGTTGTAGTCACCAGCTCCGTTAGCCTTTGCGATATAGTTTTCAGCCTCGCTTACGTTGCCGTTCTTCAGTGCCATCAAGCCAAGGTTAGCGTTAGTCTCAGCAGCATTGCCGTTGATTGACTGAGCCTTAGCCAGATAGTTCTTAGCTTCAGCGTCGTTGCCCTTAGCGAACTCGATAGCAGCAACGTTGTTGTAAGCACGGTAATCGTTAGGATAAACCTCGATAGTCTTCTTGTAGATAGCCTCCTGAGCGTCTACATTGTCCTCAAGAGTAGCTGAGTAAAGAAGTTCGTCAACGCTAAGCTTTGTAGCGTCAGCCTTATACTGCTCCTTAATCTGCTCGTCGCTGCGGCCGATTGTCTCATAGTTGATAATCAGGCGAGAACGACGGAGTTCAGGAAGAATACCGTCAGCGAGCTCACGGAAACCTGCAGACATGTTGCGGATCTGCTGCTCACGCTCTTCAGGATCCTGATACATAGAGAGAACTCGGAGGATTACGTCCTTGTCCTGGATGTCAGAAGCCTGAACAAGCTGCTGGAAGCCTTCCCAGTCCTGTGCAGTATATTTACCGGTAACGTCAGACTGAACCTTAGCGCTCTTAAGCTGTTTCTTAGCGTAGTCTACAGAAACATCCTGACGTTTGCTAGCCAATTTGTCGTTGAAATCGAATCCACCATCAGGAGAAGCGTAAGCCAAAACCTCTACGTTCTTGATGTTCAGACCTTCCTTATCAGCGTTGATCTTCTTAAGCAGCTCAACAAACTCCTTAACAGAGTTGTTCTTCAGCTCGCTCTTGCGCAGGTTAGCCTGGTTGATGAGGAACTTAATCTGAGCAGCCTGTCTCTGATCTCTAACACGCTGGAATGTGTCGGGAGCGATGCAAGCGCCGCTTCCGGCGAGAGTATTCTTATAAAGTTCAGATGTAGCGATAACACCTTCAGCAACCTTAACAGCAGGAATCTCTACCTTCTTCTTCTTTTTGCCAACATAAGCATCGAAAGTCATATAAAGGTCGCTCTTCTGCATTTCGGGAACATACTTGAAGTTAGACTTCATTGTATAGTTACCTCCAGCCTTGTAAGCAATTGTCTGGTCGTTGCCCTCAACCTTTTCGCCCTGGAACTTAGCAGCCTGACCCTGTGCAGCCTGTCCGTTGCCATAACGCAGTTCGGGGATAACTGTAACCATAGCCTTTTTCTTCATGTACTTCTCGGGGAATGTACCATTGATTGTTACAGCCACCTGTCCACCTCTAGACTCGAGCGGATTAGGTGTAACATTGAAATTGTCAGCAGACAACTCTCCAAGCTTAGAAGAGCAAGAAGACAGTGCAATCACTGATGCTGCCGATAAGAATAAGATAAGATTTTTTTTCATAATGAAAGGTTTTAGATATAAGTGCCGCGAGCGGGACTCGAACCCGCACAGCCATTACTGGCCAAGGGATTTTAAGTCCCTCGTGTCTACCAATTCCACCATTGCGGCTCCACTAGAGCGGAAAACGGGACTCGGACCCGCGACCCCGACCTTGGCAAGGTCGTGCTCTACCAACTGAGCTATTTCCGCATTAGAGCAGTGCAAAGATAAGTTTATTTCTCGAAAGAGCAAACTAATTTACACATTTTAATACTCTCACTGCCCATTAATGACCGAAAGCACGCCTGTCGGGCCCGTTGTACTGCATCTGTAGCGTATAAGTTTGTCTCCGGGATCGCCGCTGGATATGATTCCGCCGTTGTTCATGTCGTACACGCGCTTGCAGCTCTTGCATGTCGCCTTGCCGGTTGTGTCCATCGTAAGTCCGTAGCGCGGCAGGTTGCTCTCCTTGTAGCAGTTGGGGCACTGATTGTCGTAGGCATAGAAGATGGCCGGCGAGTTTAGATTGCCGTAGCCCACGATAATTCCGCTCTCGTTATATGCCCCGAGGATTAGCGTGCGCTGCTCGTCGACGGCATTGAATGCCACGCGCTCGGTCTGTCCGGGAGCGGTGTTTGTGTTGAACACGAAATATCTTCCGCTCACTGCCGCATGGCAGAACACGCTGGGCGAAAGCGAATTCATGGCCGTGCCGAGCATCGGACTGCGGTTGGCGCTGTTGTCGAATATGAAGTAGCAAGAGTCGCTGCTGAACTCAAACTCGGCATCGTCGCACGACACGAAGAGTGCCAGAAGGGCTATTATATAATAGGTGTACTTTTTCATTTCAGTAAGTTTTTCTCAGCATTTTCCATTTTCTCGAAGTGGAAACCGTCGAGACATTGCTCCATGAGAGCCTGTATCTTGTCGTTGCAGAGGTTTCCGATAGAACCTTCGTGAGTGTGATGTATGTTCTTGTCGGGCACGAACTGACCTGCCTCGATGTCGAGTCCAACCTTTTTGTAGGCGTCTCTGAAGGGCATGCCGGCAGCCGCAAGGCGGTTTACTTCCTCAACGGAGAACATGAGGTCGTACATCTTGTTGTCGAGGATGTTGCGGTTTACTTCCATCTTGTTGATGATGTAGGCAGCCATCTGCAGGCAGTCCTTAAGCTCGTCGAAAGCAGGAAGGAACGACTCCTTGATAATCTGCAGGTCGCGGAAATAGCCGCACGGCAGGTTGTTCATTATCAGCACAATCTGCTGCGGCAGCGCCTGCAACTTGTTGCATTTGGCGCGTATCAGCTCGAACACGTCGGGATTCTTCTTGTGGGGCATGATGCTGCTGCCTGTGGTACACTCCTTCGGGAGCTTGACGAACGAGAAGTTCTGGCTGTTGAACATGCAGGCATCGAATGCCATCTTGGCCACCGTGCCGGCTATCGACGCCATGGCAAATGCCACGTTGCGCTCTGTCTTGCCGCGCCCCATCTGAGCGTACACCACGTTATAGTTCATCGTGTCGAAGCCCAGCAGCTCGGTTGTCATGGTGCGGTTGAGCGGGAACGACGAGCCGTAGCCGGCAGCGCTGCCCAGCGGATTGCGGTTGGTCATGCGCCATGCAGCCTGAAGGAAGAGCATGTCGTCGGCAAGGCTCTCGGCATAGGCTCCGAACCAAAGGCCGAACGAGCTGGGCATGGCCACCTGAAGATGGGTGTAGCCGGGCATGAGCACGTCTTTAAACTGGTTGCTCTTTTCTATCAGCTCATCGAAAAGCACCTTGACGAGCATTGCGATGTCTCTGATTTCATGACGGATAAAGAGTTTAAGGTCTACCAGCACCTGGTCGTTGCGCGAGCGTCCGCTGTGAATCTTCTTGCCCATGTCGCCAAGCTTGCGCGTAAGCATGAGCTCCACCTGCGAATGAACATCCTCTACGCCGTCCTCAATGACAAACTCGCCACGCTCGCACACGGCATAGATGTTCTTCAGTTCGGCCAGAAGTGCCTTAAGCTCGTCGCTGCCAAGCAGTCCGATCGACTCGAGCATGGTGATGTGTGCCATTGAGCCCAGCACGTCATACTTGGCCAGATACATGTCCATCTCGCGGTCGCGCCCTACGGTGAACCGCTCTATCTCTTCGTTAATTCCGTAATTTTTCTCCCAAAGTTTATTTGACATCGCAATACTAATTTTATCATAATGCCCCACTGCGGCCGGCGTCTGCGCGCCCGGCCGTAATGGGGCTGCATTTATTATATAAGGTATAAGCCCTAAACTCCGCGGCCTACTCGTAAGGAATGGCTGCCAGCGCGTCGGCAATCTTGTCAACGCCGTCCTGCAGCTTGCTGCCTATCATGGGCTTCAGGAACATGGGTATGTCGGCCTTAACCGTAACTTTCATCTTGCTTGTGGTGTCGGTTACGGGCAAGAGCTGTATCCACATGGTGAAAGGCACGGGCGAGTTGGCCGTCTCGAACTTTATGCACTTGGGTTCTTCGCGCTCGATGATGTTGAGCGTTATGCTGCCCACGGGCGGCACGCTCACCGACACGCTGTCGCGACTGAACGTCAGGTCGTTGATCTTGTCGGCCGGTATGCGGTCTTTCACCTTCTCGATGTTCTCGAGATTGCTAAGCCGCTCATAAACATTCTGCTGCGGATATGGTATCTGCTTCACTCCGCTCTCATACTTGCTGCTCATGTCTCTATTTGTGTTATCCACACCGCCGCTGTCTGCGGCGTATGTGCTGTTAGTGTTATTTCTTCCAGTTAGCAGGATCCTTGCGCCACTCGTGCAGCAGCTCTACGTCGGCCTCAGAGATATATCCTGTCTCAACAGCCTCAGCCACTACGTGCTCATAGTCGGTAAGAGTTACCAGCTCTACGCCGGCATCCTCGAACGCCTTCTGTGCAACGGGGAATCCGTAAGTGTAAGATGCAACCATACCTACCACCTCGACGCCTGCCTGGCGCAGAGCCTCAACAGCCTTAAGGCTGCTTCCGCCTGTAGATATAAGGTCTTCAACGACAACCACCTTTGCGCCTTCGGGCAGCTCACCCTCAATGAGGTTGCCCATGCCGTGGTCTTTAGCCTTGCTGCGGACATAAACGAACGGCAGACCGAGAGCATCGGCCACGAGCGCTCCCTGAGCTATGGCTCCTGTGGCAACGCCGGCAACGGCATCAGCCTGCGGGAAATGCTCAAGCACTGCATGCACAAGCTCGAGCTTCACATAGCTGCGCAGGTCAGGATACGACAGGGCCTTGCGGTTATCGCAATAGAAGGGCGACTTCCATCCCGAAGCCCATGTGAACGGATTGTTTGGCTGAAGCTTTATAGCCTTTATCTTCAGCAGCTTTGATGCAAATGCTTTTTTCAGTGTGTCCATATTTGTATTGTTTTTATTGTTTTAAATTATGCCGGGCGGCGCGCCGGCCTTCATGCCTTGTTTGCCGTCGTGCCCGGCTCACCGCCTTTTCATCCTGCAAAGTTACGTTTTTTTGGGTGCAAAACCAAATTATCCGGCCTTTTTTGCCCTAAACGTGCGTATCACGACTATGTTACGCCCCAGACACCGCTGCGCATCCGGCATCGCCGGAAAGGTCTTTCAGAGCATGGTTTCCATCGTCTTTCATAACCGTCTGATATTCAACGCATTGCAAAAGGCCATGTTTTAGGTTCTAAAAGGCCGTCTTTTGCAGGCTAAAAGGTGCCCTTTTGCAATGCGAAAGGACACCTTTTAGAAAACGCCCGATATTCTGCCGTCTGACAGCGTGCCGCGGCATGGGTATGTCATACACGTAGTACACCCGGCACAGGGACATAGTACACCTAATACACCTTATTATATTGCATATCGCACTACCAGCCGGCATGCTTCAGCATGGCTATTGCGGCTTCATAAACGGCATTTTTCTTAAATTCTGTTTATATCCCCGCAATATTCAGCCACAAATCGTAAACAGACGTTAAAAATTGCACTTTATTTGCATTTTCTTGTCCAAATGCTTGGAAGTTATGTTTTATTAGCCTACATTTGCAGTGTACTAATAAACTAGTACACTATAAGACATTAACAGACAAACAATTATTGACAATTAAAGACATTAACAATTATGAGTACTATTATCACAACAGCAACAATCATGGCGATGTATCTTAACGCCGCCGGAAGCGCCAACTCGCAATATGCATATAACGCCGACATTGAGAACGGACAGGTCAGCACAATGTATGTAATGAACAAGAGCGGCAAAAGCCTCAGCGGAAAACTGAAATACAGCTACACTTACGACGCCGCAGGACGGCTGACGGCAAAGACGGCAAGCCGCTACAACAGTCTGACGGGCAAGTATGTGCCGGCCTTCCGCCTCGACTTCAGCTATACGGCCGACGGATATGCCGTTGAAAGATGCACATGGAACAGCCGCAGCAAGAACTTCAACCGCCCTGACAGCCGCACCGAATACCGCCATGAAATGAGTAATGTGATGGCCGTTACAAACTATGAATGGAGCGACGCCGAAGGCAAGATGCTCGCCGTGGACAACATGCTGGTGATGACACAGGCCGACGGCTATCTGCTGGCAGAACTGCAGTAAGAGGAGCGCGCAGCGGCAGCAATAATCACCCACCACTGCCCCATTCCTCCCATTACCCCCATCTCTCCCATTAACAACAAACACCCCTTAAAATAAAAAGAAACGATATGATAGAAATAAGCAACCTTAAATACAGATATGCAGGCGCAAAGCAGTATGTGTTCAACAACTTCAGCCTGTCTCTCAGCGAGAACAACATCTACGGACTGCTCGGCAAGAACGGCATGGGCAAGTCTACCCTGCTCTACCTCATCAGCGGACTGCTGCGCAAGGAGCAAGGCACGATAACCATAGACGGCATCGAGACCGACCGCCACGACCCTGCCGTGCTGAGCGAGATATTCCTCGTGCCCGAGGAGTTTGAGCTGATGCCGATGAGCCTCGACGCCTATGTCAAGATGAACGAGCCGTTCTATCCGCGCTTCAGCCGCGAGGTGCTCAACAGCTGTCTGAGCGACTTTGAGCTTACGCCCGACATCAACCTCAAGGAACTTTCCATGGGACAGAAGAAGAAGGTGTACATGAGCTTCGCCCTGGCTGCCAACACCAAGCTGCTGCTTATGGACGAGCCTACCAACGGATTAGACATTCCGTCGAAGAGCCAGTTCCGCAAGGTGGTGGCAAACAACATGAGCGACGACCGCACTATGATAATATCAACCCATCAGGTGCACGACGTTGAGTCGCTGCTCGACCACATCATGATACTCGACCACTCTGAGCTGCTGCTCAACGAGTCGGTGGCCGACATCTGCAGCAAGTACAGCTTTGAGTTCCGCTCAATGGGCGAGCCGGCCGACGACGTTATCTACGCCGAGCCGTCGCTGCAGGGCAACGCCGTGATAACACGCAGGCGCGAGGACGAAGACGAAACTCAGCTCAACCTCGAACTGCTCTTCAACGCCGTAACAAAGAAGCTGCTGCCGCGCGAATAACTGCCGATGCAGCGCAAGACACACATAGAATATAAGACTAAAAACGATTCAAGATGAGCAACTTTAATACAAAACGATTCATACAGACGCTCAAATGGTCGGCCATGGCCACCAAGAAAGAGATAGCAACCATAGCCGGATGCATGTTTTTCCTATACATGGTGCCGTTCATAATGTCGGTTATAAGCACACAAGGCGAGCCCGACATCGTGGCAGACGCAAGCATAGAAAACGCCACCTTGGTATGCACGTTCTTCTTCGGGGTGTACACAATGATCAGCGGATGCTGGATTATGAACAACATGAAGACCAAGGAGCAGCGCATAACGTTCAAGATGCTGCCGGCATCCGACCTCGAGAAGTTTATCGTCCGCGCACTCTACATCACGGTGGTATGGATGCTTATCGGCGTCGTAGCGTTCTGTCTGGCCGACTTCTGCCGCATGCTGATTTGCTTCATATCAGGCTCTCACGGAACCTACAGCACCATACCCGACGTGCTCAACATGTGGTTTGGCCCGGCAGACACACATTCAATGCGCATGACTGCCTGGGGGCTGGACTTTATTGCAGGCGTTCTGGCCGTCAATGCATGGGTGTTCTGGGCCCACTCGTTCTACGTTCTGGGCGGAGCCTTCTTCCGTCGCCGCCAGTTTATACTTACCTCATGCGCTCACTTCGCGCTCGGCATACTGTCGCTGATAATAATATCCTATATTCCTAAGGAAAGCATCTTTCTGTCAATCGAGAAGAGCCAGAATCTCGTGAACACCATTGCTTATGTTTATACAGCCGTCGCCATAATGGTCGGTCTGCTAAACTGGTGGCTGACCTACAGGCTGTTCAAGCGCTCGCAAGTTATCAACAATAAATGGATCAATCTATGAGCAATTTCAACTATAGCCGTTTCGGCATCACATTCAGATGGATTGAGCGATACTCACGCAATACAATGATAAGAGTATTGTTCCTCGCTCTCGCAGTATATCTGTTTATTCTTCTGATGAACACCGTCACCGCAAGCTACAAAGTCATTCCGGCCGACATGCAGCAGCTTACGCTGATAAGGGCGATAAGAAGCTGCGGCATGGCCTACTTCTTCTGGGTTATCATCAGCGGAACATGGTTTTGCCAGAACATCAAGACAAAGCAGCAGCGCATAACGGTGAAGATGCTGCCGGCAACAGCCCTTGAGAAGTTTCTCTCTCACATGGCATGGCTCGTCATACAGCTTATAGGCATGGCCCTGATGTTCTGCCTTGCCGACGTGATACGCGTGGCGCTGTTCGCCGCATTGGGACTCGACTGGATACAATGGGGCATCCCTGTGTTCTTCAACATAAGCCGCGTGGCCGGCGACATGTACATCCTTGGCGTCAAGTCGGCAGCCGTCTATGCGGCATGTGCGGCATGGCTGCTTTGGGCACAGTCGCTCTATGTTCTCGGAAGCATATTGCTAAACCGCTACAATAGCGTCATCGTCTCAGCCATACACGTCATACTCATCGTTGCACTAGTATGGATTGTATCCAAATCCAGCAGCGGTACGGCAACAGCAGATATTACAATGACGGCAGAAACCGCGGCATATACAGCAATGACGGCATTCGCCCTATTGGGCATATTCAACTGGGTTATGGCCTACAGGCTATACAGCCGCATGCAGGTGATAAACAACAAACTGATTAATTTATGAAGTTCAACAACGACAAAGCCATATACGTACAGATAGCAGACCGCCTTTGCGACGAGATTCTGACCGGTAAGTATAACGACGACGAGCGCATTCCGAGCGTACGCGAATATGCCGTGCTGCTCGAGGTGAACACTAACACCGCCGTAAAGTCGTATGATCTTCTGGCATCCGCCGGCATAATATACAACAGGCGAGGCCTGGGGTACTTTGTAACGAAGGGAGCCAAGGACATGATTCTGCAGGAAAGGCGCGAACAGTTTATGGAAGAAAAGCTGCCCGAACTGTTCCGCAACATGGAGATGCTCGGCATAACAATAGCCGACATAAGCGAAGCCTGGAACAAAAGAGGCTGACAAACATCATGCGTGCCACGGCAAGCGGCAGGCGCACTGGCCGCCGGGAACGGGCATACCGCCACTCTCTCTAACCATCGAAAAGCCACATTTGACGGTATCGCCGACACCTGCACACGCTTGCCGGGGCATCGCATGAAAAAAACATTGCTCATGATGCAACCTGAAACCAAGTTATTACGTCTAATGATATAAAAGGAAAATACAATGATACATCTGAAGGACATCAACAAGACCTACAATAACGGACAGCCGCTGCACGTGCTCAAGGGCATCAACCTCGACATAGAGCAGGGCGAGTTTGTGTCTATCATGGGGGCGTCGGGCTCGGGCAAGTCCACGCTGCTCAACATTCTGGGCATTCTCGACAACTACGACTCGGGCGAATACACCCTGGCAGGCACGCTGATAAAGGATCTGTCGGAGACGCGCGCCGCCGAATACCGCAACCGCATGATAGGCTTCATCTTCCAGTCGTTCAACCTCATTGCCTTCAAGACTGCCGTTGAGAACGTCGAGCTGCCGCTGTTTTATCAGGGCGTCGGCCGCAGGCAGCGCCACCGCATGGCGATGGAGTATCTCGAAAGGCTCGGACTGGAGCAGTGGGCAAACCACTATCCCAACGAGATGTCGGGCGGACAGAAGCAGCGCGTGGCCATAGCAAGGGCTCTGATAACCAAGCCGCAGATTATTCTTGCCGACGAACCTACCGGTGCACTTGACTCAAAGACCAGCGTGGAGGTGATGAAACTGCTGAAGAAGCTCAACGAGGACGACGGCATGACCATTGTTGTGGTTACTCACGAGAGCGGCGTTGCCAACGAGACCAACAAGATTGTGCATATAAAGGACGGTCTGATAGGCAACATAGAGACCAACTTCGACCATCACGCTTCGCCGTTCGGCATCGACGGAATGATGAAGTAACACTGCGCAATGCGCTTGAAATGGCGGTCTGACGGCTGCCTGAACAATTAATGAAAAACATTCAATGACAATAACATGAGAGACGTTTTAGCTGAGATATGGAGCACCGTAAGGCGCAACAAGCTGCGCACCGCGCTGACAGGCTTTGCCGTGGCGTGGGGCATCTTCATGATTATCTTCCTGCTCGGAGCCGGCAACGGACTCATCAACGCCCAGAAAATACAGAGCGACAGGTTTCTCGACAACTCGATGATGGTGGGCGCAGGGTATACGTCGAAGGCTTACGACGGTCTGAAAGAAGGCCGGCGCATAACCCTCAACGACAAAGACAAGGCTCTGACCGACCAAAGCTACAAGCAATATGTGGAGGACACCGGAGCCGAACTGCAGCAAAGCGGCATAACGCTTACAAAGGACGCCAACTACGTGAGCGTCACTCTGTCGGGCGTTTATCCCAACGAGGTGAAGATAAACAAGAAGGAGATGCTCTACGGCAGGTTTATCAACCAGATCGACATAGAGCAGTCGCGCAAGTCGCTCGTGCTGAGTGAGGACGACGCAAAGGAACTTCTGCCCGGCGATGTGAGCAATCTCGTCGGCCAATATGTCAACGTCGGCGACATGGCTTTCCGCGTGGTGGGCATCTACGAGGCCGACAAGAGCGGCATGAACAGAGGAGCGTTCATCCCGTTCACCACGTTCCGCACCATATACAACAAAGGCGACGAGGTTGGCAACATCGTTTTCTCCTTCCACGGACTTGAGACAGAGAAGGACAACGAGGAGTTTGAGACACAATACAGGGCACGCATCAACGGCAATCACCGCGCCGCTCCCGACGACGAAGGTGCCGTGTGGATATGGAACCGCTTCACACAGAACATGCAGATGAACAAGGGCATTGGCATAATACAGACCGCCCTGTGGATAATAGGTCTGTTCACGCTGCTCAGCGGCATCGTAGGCGTGAGCAACATCATGCTGATAACCGTCAAGGAGCGCACCCGCGAGTTCGGCATACGCAAGGCCATCGGAGCCAAGCCGCTGTCGATATTGCGCCTGATCATCACCGAGAGCATCATCATCACAACCTTCTTCGGCTACATTGGCATGGTGCTGGGCGTGGCTGCCAACGCATATATGGACGCTACGATAGGCCGGATGAAGGTAGACAGCGGACTGTTTGAGGCCACGATGTTCTACAATCCCACTGTCGGCATCGGCACATGCATATCGGCTACGGTAGTGATGATCGTTGCCGGAACGCTTGCCGGACTGATTCCTGCACGCAAGGCTGCCAAGATAAGACCTATCGAAGCGCTGAGAGCGGAATAAGTTTTTTAATTCATAATTCACAATTCATAATGCATAATTGGGATGAGGGCAATTCATAATTCATAATTAATAATTCACAATTCATAATTGTGGATGAACCAAAGCCGCAAAAGCATGTTTTCTTAATTCTTAATTCATAATTCTTAATTAGAAAAGATGAGATTTGACATAGACCGTTACCGAGAGATTCTCGACACGCTTACGAGAAACAAGAGCCGCAGCTTCCTTACCGGATTCGGCGTGTTCTGGGGCGTGTTCATGCTTGTGTCGCTTCTCGGAGGAGGACAAGGACTGAAAGAGTTGCTGCAGAAAAACTTTGAAGGCTTTGCCACTAACTCGGCGATAATATGGGCACAGCCCACCACCAAGCCTTATGCCGGATTCCGCAAAGGGCGCCAGTGGAGCATGGTTTACAAAGATGTGGAGCGCCTCAAGCAGCAGGTGCCCGAGCTCGAAGTTGTCTCGCCGGTGCTGTCCCATTGGGGAGGCAGCGCCACCTTCAGCGACAAGAAGTCGTCGTGCTCAATGAAAGGCCTGCTGCCGAACTATCAGGAGGTGGAAGCGCCCAAGATGTACTACGGCCGCTATCTAAACGACATGGACATAAAGCAGAACCGCAAGGTGTGCGTTATAGGCAAGAAGGTTTATAAAGACCTGTTTCCGGGCGGCGGCGACCCGTGCGGAAAGATGATATGCGTAGACAAGATCTATTATGACGTGGTAGGCGTCGACTACAGTTCGGGCAATATGAACATCAACGGACGCACAGAGGAGTCGGTAGTGGTACCGCTGACATTGATGCAGAAGGCCTACAACCTCGGCGACAGCGTCCACATGATATGTGTAACGGCAAAGCCGGGCATAACCATGAACAGCATATCCGACAAGATGAGAAGCGTGGTGGCACACGCCCACCAGATTGACCCTGCCGACGAAAAAGGCATCATGGTGTTCAACACCGAGGTGCTCTTCGGCATGCTCGACAATCTTTTCAACGGCGTAAACTTCCTCATCCTGCTCGTCGGCATAGGCACACTGCTCGCCGGAGCCATCGGCGTGAGCAACATCATGATGGTTACGGTGCGCGAGCGCACAACAGAGATAGGCATACGGCGAGCCATAGGAGCCACGCCGCGCAACATTCTCGGACAGATAATAACCGAGAGCGTCATACTTACGGCCGTGGCGGGCATGAGCGGCATTCTGTTCTCCGTGATAATACTCGAGATGCTTGAACTCGGCAACACGTCCGACGGCATCGTGACAGCCCACTTCCAGGTGAAATTCTGGACTGCCATTGGCGCCATCGTCCTGCTCAGCATTCTCGGCGTGCTGGCCGGTCTGGCTCCGGCAGCAAGGGCAATGAGCATAAAGCCGGTGGACGCCATGAGAGACGAATAAGCACACACGGCCATGATGGCAACAGCCCGTATCGCAAAAAGATAAATCACTGATAAAAAAGAAACAAATAATTTAAAACCATACTGAACATGAAGAAGTATTTTAAGTTCATTGTCGCAGCACTTATCGTTCTGATATTCATCGGAACATTCGTGTTCCTTTACCAAAAGTCGCAGCCCAAGCCGCTGACTTATGGAGAGTTCACTCCAAAGTTTACTGACATCTACAAGACCACGGTCATAACTGGCACGATAGAGCCACGCGACGAGGTGGAGGTGAAGCCGCAGATAAGCGGTATCATTACCGAGATTTACAAGGAGGCCGGCGACATGGTCAAGGCCGGTGAGGTGATAGCCAAGGTGAAGGTCATTCCCGACATGAGCCAGCTAAGCTCTGCTGAAAGCCGCGTACGCCTTGCCGACATCAACCTTAAGCAGGCTGAAATAGACTTCCAGCGCGAGAAGGGACTCTACGACAAGCAGCTCGTGAGCGCCGACGAATACGACAAAGTGCGCCAGACGCTCAATCAGGCTAAAGAGGAAAAGGCAGCTGCCATTGACGCCCTCGAGGTGGTACGCGACGGTGTGTCGCGCAGCAATGCCAGTGCAAGCAGCACTCTCATACGCTCAACCATCAGCGGACTTATACTCGACATTCCTGTAAAGGTGGGTAACTCGGTAATCCTGAGCAACACATTCAACGACGGAACCACCATAGCATCGGTTGCCGACATGGGCGACCTTATATTTAAAGGCAACATCGACGAGACCGAAGTGGGACAGCTCGTAACCGGCATGGAAATGAAGATTACCATTGGCGCACTGCAGAACCTGAAATTCAACGCACAACTCGAATACATTTCGCCGAAGGCAACAGAAAACAACGGAGCCAACCAGTTTGAGATAAAGGCCGCCGTAAGCGTGCCTGAAGGCAACAAGATACGTTCGGGCTACAGCGCCAACGCCGAGATAGTGCTGGCAAGTGCCAAGAACGTGCTGACAGTGCCCGAAAGCGCCATAGAGTTCAGCGGCTCAGACACCTTTGTCTACATCGTAAAGGGCAGCGGCGAGGACAAGACCTACGAGCGCAGGAAGGTTACCACCGGACTGAGCGACGGCGTGAACATACAGATAAAGAGCGGCCTGTCGGCCAAAGACCGTGTTCGCGGACCTAAGAAGGTTACCGACGACGGTGCAGATGAATAAAACTAACCAAAAAGCTCATTTGACATGAAAACCATAATAACCTCAATAGCTCTCATGGCAGCAACCGCCGCCGGAGCGCAGACTGAGCAGGCCGCACAGGGATGGTCGCTGCGCCAGTGCATCAGCTATGCCCTTGAGCACAACATCACCGTGAAGCAGCAGGACGTTACCAAGCAGCAGCGCGAAATAGACCTCAACACGGCAAAGAACAGCCGTCTGCCCGACCTCAACGGTTCGGCATCACAAAACTGGTCGTTCGGACGCGGTCTGACATCAGAGAACACCTACTCTGACACCAACACCAGCAGCACGTCTTTCTCGCTGGGCACAAGCGTGCCGCTGTTCAGCGGACTGAAGATTCCGCGCACCATAGAGCTCAACAAGCTCAACCTTGAAGCAGCCACGGCCGACATGGAAAAGGCGCGCAACGACATCAGCGTGCAGGTGGCACAGGCATACGTGCAGATTCTCTATGACCTGGAGATGCGCGACGTGGCACAGCGCCAGATTTCAATAGATTCAATGCAGGTAGCAAGGCTCAAGGAGATGTACCGCAACGGCAAGGCAAGCGGCGTTGACGTGGCACAACAGGAAGCCACGCTGGCCCAAAGCCGACTGACATACACACAGGCCGACAACGACTACCGGCTGGCACTGCTCGCCCTGACACAACTGCTGGAACTGCCCTCGCCCGAGGGTTTCGCCATAATTCGTCCCGATGCCGGCGGCATTGATCCGTCGGCCGGGGCAGTTCCCCCGTCGCCCGACGAGATTTATCAGGAGGCCATCACCTTCAAGCCCGAAATAAAAGCTGAACTCTACAGGCTGAAAAGCACCGAGATGAACATCAAGATAGCCCAGAGCGCCCTACTGCCCACGCTGTCGCTTAACGCCGGCATAGGTTCAAACTATTACAAGACAAGCGGATTCAAAGCCGAAAGCTTCGGCAGACAGATGCGCAACAACTTCAGCCAATATATAGGTCTGAGCCTCAACATGCCGATATTCAACCGCTTCGCCACGCGCAACAGCATACGCTCGGCCAAGCTTGAACGCGAAACTCAGCAGCTTCAGCTCGACAACGTAAGGAAAAACCTGTATAAGGAGATACAGCAGGCATACTATAACACCATTGCCGCACGCGCCAAATACGAAAGCAGCATGGAGGCCAGCCGCAGCAACAAGGCAGCCTTCGACCTCATGTCGGCAAAATATGAATACGGCAAGGCCAACATCACAGAGTTTAACGAGGCAAAGAACAACTGGCTGAAGGCCGAAAGCGACCTTGTGATAGCCAAATACGAATATGTCTACGACACAAGCCTCATCGACTTCTACCGCGGCAAGGAGCTCGACTTCTGAAATTAATCCCTAATATACCGTTATGGCCAAGCAGTAACCAGCCAAAGACGGTCTGCACTGCACGCCCAAAACATCAATACCTCTGCAAAAGTTAAGGCAATACTGCCGGCAGAACCTTTGCAGAGGTATTTTTTATCCCATTAATGACGCCAAACAGTGCGGATACAAAAAAGTGCCATATCAAACTTTCATCCGAAAGTATTGATATGGCACTCAAATTATTTTAATCAGTCATTCAGGAATAAGCCGTCATCCTAAACGACAATAATGCAAGAGTCGTCTTATTATTTTACAACCTTAACAGCCTTGCTTGTTCCGTCAGCATACTTCATAACCATGATGCCTGCACCCTTCTGGATATTGCTTATGCGGCGGCCAGAGAGGTCGAAATATTCTGTAGAAACAACGTCCTTGTTCACACCGTCATTAACAACGTTTTCAACGCCTGCTGTACCAGCCTTTGCAATCTTGCTGTTCTTGTGACTAGTTGAGAAACCAATACCCTGCTGAGAAGCAAAAGCGTCAATCAGATCATAATTGCTGTCCTGAACATATGAATCGCTTGCAGCGTCATATGTAAAGTCGATATTGCCGTCATAAAGCTGATTGCCAGACAATTTAGCCAATATTATGTCGTCTGCAAGTGTCTGGAACAGAGGGAATGTGAGTGCAGACTCGGTGTAAACAGCACAAGTCCATGCTGTAGAATAGTCAGCGAGAATGTTACCCTGATTATCTTCCATCTTTTCTGTGAAAAGACCGTTTACATAGCATACTTCCTGATTACCCAAGTTAAGGTTAATCATAGATACAGTGCCTTCATGATTCTTTCCGTCATAATCTGTATATGAATAATTGTGAGTAGTAGGTGCCGGGAAATACTCTGCAGGAATATAATTTAAGCTACCAGCGATTGTATAGTATCCATTATAAGTGTCGTCAGTAATTGCCAGATAGCTGTCCTGATAATCCTTAGCATAAATCTGTCCTGTTTCTTTATCATAAGTGAGCACTAACGGATTCTCCTTATCAAAAGTAACATTGCCAGACTGATCAACATGTGCTCTGCACAAGAAGACTTCAGAACCCTGAATTGAGCCTATTTTCTGGCAGTTGTCAATGGTTATCTCTGTGCCGGCAGCATTGAGTGTTCCTGTTATCTTTGCATCAGGAAAAATGCTGGCGTATAACATATTGGAGAAAGTAACCTTGCCGTCATTTCCAAACTCAACATCGGCAGCCACATGGAATCTTGTTGAAAATCCTATATTATAGGCACAATCAACATAATCAAGATAATAGTTTGACGCATTCTTTTCAGCTGCATTGGCTTTTGCCTTTGCCATACCTGCAGAAATTCTTGTTGTCTGTGCCTTGGTTACAGTCCTCTCTGTCAAAGGATTAACGTCTACTTTTGTCATCTTTTTCAAAGGTGACTGTGCAAACATACTCACTGAAACGAACATTGCTGCTACGAGTAAAATTTTTTTCATAATAATTAATGATTTAAGTTAATAAATAAGAGCTTTTTTAAAAGTGCTGCCAAATATAATAATTATTTGCCAAAGAACAACAAGCTTATATAGTTTTAATTATTTTTTATACTTATTCGACCAGTTTTTTATACAAATTTATCAGTACGGCATTAAAAGACATACATCTTTCGCCATCATGGTTCTGTATCAAAAAATTAGTGCCGACATCAGAAAACTTTTTTATTTTGACGCTCTCAGAGTGGCGATGCCCGTCACGAATACGGCTTCGGGACGTAAAAAGTTCCAAAAACGTAAAACAAAGGCAATCAACTGATATACTGACAGTTACACATTCTCAAGCAGAAAAAGCAAAGAGTTAAAAAATATTACTCAGCCGTTTACCACACAAAAGTGGGCCGTTTACGATGTCAAAGTGGCTCACTTTTATGGTTAAACGCAACGATTTAGCCATGAAAAACGGCTCTTTTAAGAGAAAATACAGGCGATAAAGATAACAGATGTTAATGCAAACAGCCATTACAGGCCAACGGTTTAACATCTGTTATATATTTGATTTCTATTTCACAGAAAACTTTATACATAATAATGTAAAAAGTTTTCAGATGATGTCATATCACTAACACGGCGCAGATAGCCCAACCGAGAACTGACGGATACCGGCTAAAAAGACATGACGGTTAACGGCATAAGACAAAATAGGCAAAACATTGCGGATATGGCTAACGCCCCGACAGCGCCGTCATGGATTCTTGCGTATCAGCGTCAGTCCGTCGCGCAACGGCAAGAGGACCTTCTCTACGCGGCTGTCGTTCATCACGAAGTCGTTGAAGTTTTCGATGCCGGCAGTCTGGCGGTCGCTGCTCTTGGGCACTTCGAGCACATGGCCGTCCCACAGCGTGTTGTCGGCAAGGATGAAGCCGCCGGGACGGAGCACGGACAGCGCCATTTCGTAAGACTCGATATATGTGCGCTTGTCGCCGTCGATGAAAGCCATGTCGAACTCTATGCCCAGTTTTGGTGCCTCCTTTATGGCGTCGCCAATGATAAAGCGTATCTTGTCGGCCACTGGCGAGTTTTCAATCCAAGGACGCGTGAAGTCTTCCTGCTCGTCGTTAATCTCGTATGTATACACCATTCCGCCTTCTTCCAGTCCTTCGGCCATGCATATAGCACTGTATCCGCTGAACGTTCCCACCTCGAGGATATTCTTCGGCCGTATCATCCTCACCAGCATCTTCAGCAGTCTGCCCTGCAGGTGTCCGCTCGCCATGCGTCCGCGCAGCAAGTGAACGTTAGTGGCACGCCACAGTCTGTAAAGATAGTCGCCCTCAGGGTCGATATGGGACAAAACGTAGTTTTCTAATTCAGAATTCATAATTCACAATTCACTTTTCTAATTCATAATTCACAATTCACTTTTCTAATTCATAATTGGGATGCTTTCTTAATTTTTAATTCTTAATTTCTAATTTCTTCTCCTTCCCTCCCAATTATGAATTATGAATTGTGAATTATGAATTAAATATTATTCCTTCTATCGCAAGTCTGTAGGAGTCGAGACCGAAGCCGCAGATGACGCCAAGGCAGGCGCACGAAATCATTGACTTATGGCGAAACTCCTCGCGCTTGTGTACGTTAGAGATGTGAACCTCAACAACGGGAGCTTTCAGCGAACGTATGCAGTCCTGCAGGGCTATGCTCGTGTGGGTGTAGGCTCCTGCGTTGAGCACTATGCCGTCGTAGGTGAAGCCCACTTCCTGCATCTTGTTGATAAGTTCGCCTTCTATGTTGCTCTGATAATAGTCGATGTTTACATCAGGCATCTTTTTTCTCAGTTCGTCAAGATAAGCCTCAAAAGAGTTGCTGCCGTAAATCTCGGGCTCTCTACGCCCCAGCAGGTTCAGGTTGGGGCCGTTGATAATCATTATGTTCATAATATATCGCGGATTTATACTTTAAGCGGCAACATGCGTGTTGCCATAAGCAATATCGTTTATTGTGATGCAAAATTAATAAAAATAAGGTAAACGCAAGAATCATAAATAAAAAAACGGCGCGGCAAGCATCTTGCAAGATGCCTGCCGCGCCTTATCTATTATAATATATGTCTGCAATTATTTGCCGAAACGCTGTTTCAGTTTCTCGATCATGTCGCGTGTCATGGCGTCAAGGTCATACTCGGGTTTCCATCCCCACTCCTCACGCGCACATGTGTCGTCAAGAGAATTAGGCCATGACTCGGCAATAGCCTGGCGCAGCGGATCTACCTTATACACCATCTTGAAGTCAGGTATATATTCTTTTATCTTGTTGTAGATAATCTCCGGCTCAAAGCTCATAGACGCAATGTTGAACGAATTGCGGTGCTTCAGTTTAGACGGGTCGGCCTCCATAATCTCTATTGCGGCACGCAGTCCGTCGGGCATATACATCATATCCATATATGTGCCGGCAGCTATCGGGCACTCAAACTCCTCACCCTTTACGGCCGAGTAATAGATGTCAACTGCATAGTCGGTCGTGCCGCCTCCGGGAGGTGTAACGTAAGAGATAAGTCCGGGGAAGCGTACAGAGCGTGTGTCAACGCCGAAGCGCACATTATAATAATTGCTGAGCAACTCGCCCGAAACCTTCGTAACGCCGTACATGGTCTTTGGGTCGCGCACGGTGTCCTGCGGAGTCTTGTCCTTGGGCGTATTGTCGCCAAACGAGCCAATCGAGCTGGGAGTGAACACAGCGCATTGTTTCTCGCGCGCCACCTCGAGCACGTTGAAAAGTCCGCCCATGCCTATCGTCCAGGCAAGCTGGGGCTTCACCTCAGCAACGGCAGAAAGGATGGCAGCAAGATTGTATATTGTATCAATCTTGTATTTAGACACCACCTCGCCTATCTGTTCAGGCTTAGTAACATCAACGACCGCCGACGGTCCCGACTCCAGAAGTTCGCCCTTAGGCTCTGCTCCGGGAATATAACCGGCAACGATATTTCCATTGTAAAGTCCACGTAACTTCATTGTCAACTCCGACCCAATCTGGCCGGTAGAGCCAATAACTAAAACATTTTTCATACTATAAATATTAGATTTACAATTAATCTTGATACATGCACAATATCTTCAATGGACACGCCACAACAACGGCAACACGCACCGGCAGCCACAACAACGGCTGCCTAAAGGCAACGCCACACCGGAAATGGCCATGCACAACATCAAATTAAGGTTAACCTGCCGAACCGGCACCACACCAAGACAACAGACATGGACGGCATGCCGAGGCAGCAATAAGCAGCAGCCGTACACAAAACGGCGCATACATATAATGCAAAGATATGAAGAAAAGATTATATTATAACAAAATTTATCGGATTATTTACTCTATTTTCAAAAAAAAACAAGAACTTTGTAAAATGAAAACATTGATGTTAAACTTAATCTAAGAATTATGTACGGAAAAATGAAAGAGTTCCTCACGAAGGAACTGGACGGCATAAAGGCCGCCGGCTTATACAAGAACGAGCGTATAATAACAACTCCGCAGAGAGCCGGAATAAAAGTTGGCGACGGACAGGAAGTGCTCAACTTTTGCGCCAACAACTATCTTGGACTTTCTGACAACACACGCCTTGCCGAGGCTGCGGAGAAAGCCATGAAGGAAAGAGGCTACGGAATGTCGTCAGTAAGATTCATTTGCGGAACACAAGACATGCACAAAGAGCTTGAAGCCGCAATTTCCGATTATTTCAAGACCGAAGACACCATCCTGTATGCTGCATGCTTCGATGCCAACGGAGGTCTGTTCGAGCCTTTGTTCACCGAAGAGGATGCCATCATATCTGACGCGCTCAACCATGCATCAATAATAGACGGCGTCCGTCTCTGCAAGGCTAAGAGATACCGCTACGCCAACGCCGACATGGCAGACCTTGAAAGATGCCTGCAGGAAGCACAGGCACAGCGCCACCGCATAATAGCAACAGACGGCGTGTTCTCTATGGACGGAAACGTTGCCCCGATGGACAAGATATGCGAACTTGCCGAGAAATACGACGCACTGGTAATGGTAGACGAGTCGCACTCTGCCGGCGTTGTAGGCCCGACAGGTCACGGCGTGGCTGAAAAGTTCAACGCTTACGGACGCATAGACATATTCACCGGAACATTAGGCAAGTCGTTTGGCGGCGCAATGGGAGGATTCACCACAGGCCGAAAGGAAATTATCGACATGCTGCGCCAGCGCTCAAGACCATATCTGTTCTCTAACTCTCTGGCACCAGCCATCGTAGGAGCCAGCATCGAAATGTTCAAGATGCTGAAGGAAAGCAACGCCCTGCACGCCAAACTGATGGAGAACGTTGAATATTTCCGCGACAAGATGACCGCTGCCGGATTCGACATCAAGCCTACGCAGAGCGCTATATGCGCAGTTATGCTGTATGACGCAAAACTGTCGCAGGACTTTGCAGCCCGCATGCAGGACGAAGGCATATATGTAACAGGATTCTACTATCCCGTAGTGCCTAAAGGCCAGGCCCGCATACGCGTACAGCTGTCGGCAGGCCACGAGAGAGAGCATCTCGACAAGGCTGTCAACGCCTTCATAAAGGTAGGCAAGGAACTCGGAGTAATCAAATAACACTCAATAAAATACGGCCAAGGCGGCACCACACGCTCAACTTGGCTGAGAAATAAAAATCCGGGGCATGTCGGTCCCCGGATTTTTTTAAGCTAAAACCGGGCATTAGAGTTCAGCCTGTATTTCAGCCTTATATTAAGCTGATTTCCGTCTGATTTTCACAAGCATGGCAGACTATGGCCAGAAAGACGGACGAAAAGGCGACAACAGAAAACAAAAGAAGGCTGAAAGCACGAATAAGCAAGACAGATAAAACTATATGCTGTCTAAGAACCGATTGTAGAATAAATCCTGCCGTGCAGACATGGCCATGACGCTAAAGCCGGGAAAATACAGAATAAAGCAAAGATGATTCAGAAAGAACAAGACAACATTATACACAAATATATCCGCTACATGAAACTTCAGCGTAATTATTCAGGCAATACGCTCGAAGCATACATCCTTGACATCAACAAGTTATTAAAATTTCTGAAAGACAACGGCATCAGTCCGGAAGCGGCAAAACTAAGCGACATACAATGCTTTGCCGCCTCACTGCACGACATAGGGATATCACCTCGCTCACAATGCAGGATTCTAAGCGGCGTGAGAGCATTCTACAAATATCTGTATCTTGACGGATACATCAAGGACGACCCTACAGAACTGCTCGAATCGCCAAAACTCGGCGACCATCTGCCAGAGGTGCTCACCACGGAAGAGGTGGACAGACTGGAGCAGGCCATAGACCTGAGCAAGTGGGAAGGACAGCGCAACAAGGCCATAATAGAGGTGCTGTTCAGCTGCGGACTGCGCGTCAGCGAACTTGTAAATCTGAAGATGTCTGCGCTTTATCTCGACGAACAGTTCGTAAGAATAATGGGCAAAGGCAGCAAGGAGCGGCTCGTTCCTATATCTGAAAATGCCATAAAGCAGCTGAAATACTGGTTTATAGACCGCAGCCACATGAACATAAAGCCGGGAGAGGAAGACTACGTGTTCCTGAACCGCCGCGGAGCTCACCTGACGCGCACCATGATACTGATAATGATAAAGCGGCTGGGTGCCGAGGCCGGCATACAGAAAACCATAAGTCCGCACACGCTGCGCCACAGCTTTGCCACAGCCCTGCTTGAAGGCGGAGCCGACCTGCGCGCCATACAGAGCATGCTCGGACACGAGAGCATAGGCACAACCGAAATTTACACCCACATAGACACGCACACGCTGCGCGAGGAAATCCTGAACCATCATCCGAGAAACATAGCAGCAAAGGATAATAAGGTGGAAGAATGAGCCGGCAAAGGCGTTGGGACAAGCATGACAATAGCAATCCGTCAAATGAATATATTAGAAAGTGGCGATACAGACTGTAAGCTCTTGAAAGAAATTATTTCATCTTAATATTTACAGATTATGAAAAAATTACTTTTTGCCTTTTTACTTGCTATCGTAATTCACAGTACATCTTATGCAAGTAATTTTTCAAAATATCGTGGTGTCTGGGCTTCAAATGATGCTGAGGCAGTTATAACAGACAGTATTTGCATGTTCTTTGAGAAAACTCCAACAGGTCTGAGAGCATTTCTCAATATCCCTACACAAGACATATACAGCTGTACCACTTATAAAGATTCGGCATTTGTCGTTGAAACCACTACGCCTCTTACACTCACTGACGAGGTCAAGACGGTTAACGGAACTGCCGTTAAGACTCTTCGTATTGGAGATAAAGTCATGTCTAAGGTAGAGGAGATAACTACCTGCAAGCCTTATGAAAAATCCATTGCCAAAAGCAAGTTAGACATCGGTAAGTGTCTACAGGAATGGAGACTTGGCGCCAGGTTTGGAAAAGATGGCGACGTTTTTATGTGTGAGGTCAATACAAACCGCCATATGTTTGTCTATTTGGTAAATGGCCGTATGATATATATCAGGGCAGCTGCAACAGCCAACAACAATAATGGCACACTGTTTTTTCAGAACATTCGTATGATGCGCAACGATAATACCGGAGAAATGACATCATATATTGAACCTGACAATTATAATATCGCCGCAAACGATTTGAATATTGACAATAGTAAGTTTAATCCCAACGCTTGCGTATTTAGTCCTGACGGCGGAATTTACTGGTCATTCATCTCGTTTACACCAGACCAAATCCAGCTAAACGGCTGTGGCGAAACTTATTATATAAAGCGTACTGATCAATTTGACGAATACTTTAAGTATATTCCCTACGAAAAAGCAGGCTTATAACAATTATTATTTCTGGGATAATGGGCTTTACCGTACCTTTGTGGCTTGGTAAAGCCCATATTTTTATTCAGGCCTGACCGATGAACAGCTTTCGTCAAAGCATATTACCATAAGCTTACCCCAAAATCATCATACGGCATATAAGTTCTATCAGTCTTGTTTATTTATGCCTTCATCCGCTCAATGAAAAGCAGCAATCTGCCCTAATAATAAAGGTCTGTTTGGGTTAAAAGACCGTTAAAAGCCGGTGATTTATTGTTTTAATGTGTTAAATTATCGTTTTTCGATAAATTTTTATTGAAAATATTTGGAACATTCAAATATAGTTCATACATTTGCATATCGAAAAACGATAAATGATTATTGAATTTAGATAACACCGCTTCCTGCAGGATATTAAAAAGACAATATCACGACGTAGTTTTTCAGAACAAAGAACGTCTAACGACAAAACAGATAAAGAATTAAATAAACAAGAATAATAACGAAATAAAAAATATAGCATTATGGAACTGATTACAATTACCGCCGCAACAATTATGAGTTTGTTCACAAGCATCGCAGGAACATCCAACTCTGACAACCGCTTCGCATACAACGCAGAGATGCAGGACGGTAAAGTAAGCGCAATAGTTACTTACGACAACAGCGGCAAATATCTTACAGCCAAGACACGCAAGCAATATACATACGACGACCAGGACCGCGTGATAAGAAAAGAGGTGATGAAGTGGAACAGCGACAAGCAGGAATGGGAAAACTACCTCTGCATGGACTACACCTACAACGCCGGCAACACTGTGCTCGACATGAAGTTATGGAAGAACAGCGACAACGCCTACGTGCAGAGCCAGCGCATGACATACAGCAGCATCAGCGGAAACGCCACGGGAGTTGACTGCTACACATGGAACAAGAGCAGCAACATGTATGAGCTTAACGACAACTACGTACTGCTAAGCGACTACACCGCCAACCTGCTGGCCGACATGAAATGACAGCAACAACGACTCTCTCTAACTAAATAAATAAAGGCCTGCCCGCCGGCCGGGAAAACAGGGCGGCGGGCATTTTTATGAAAAATACGCAACAAGATGAAAACAAAGCTCAACATATTCTGCCTGCTTATCTTCGCCGTTATCATCGTAGACATATTGATGGCCACCGACCTTATGTTCAGCGGCATGGTCAGCGGATATAAGTCGGCCAAGCACATCCAAGAGACAAACACTGAAAGCGTGGACGGCTATCGCGTTGTTTCGCTCATACCAAACGAAATCACATGGCGCAACGCAATAACCATAACCGACAGCGCAACGAACAAGTCGTATAAGGCATGGCCTACACAGATAAACCTGCCGATAGAGGATTCTTCAGGCACAGCAGGCAGCATTCTGTCAGTGATCATAGGCATAGCAATAATGGTGGCAGGCATCATCACGCTGGTGTCGTTCATACGCTTCGTGCTGAACATCAACCGCAACAACATCTTCACACGGAAGAACACGAAATACCTTAAACGTATAGGCTGGTGCATGGTGATAATAGGTCTGCTGGCAACGATAAAATACTGTAACGACGTATATGCCGCCACACAGACGTTCAGCCTGACGGGCTACACCATCGGATATTCAGACGCCGTGTACACGGGCACGATACTCTTCGGACTATTCTCTCTTGTAATGGCAGAGTCGTTCTCCATCGGACTGAAGATGAAAGAGGAACAGGAACTCACGATATAATAACCTACGTAAACAACTCTAAAGCAACAAGTATGGGTAAAATAATAGTAAACCTCGACGTGGAGATGGCCAAGCGGAAGATTTCGCTAGGCGAGCTGGCCGAAAGAGTGGAGCTTACGCAGGCTAATCTGTCGATCCTGAAGACCGGCAAGGCCAAGGCCATACGCTTCACCACGCTCGAAGCAATATGCCGCGAGCTGGGGTGCCAGCCAGGAGACATTCTGGAATACCGGGAGGAAACATAAACCGGCTTACAGCATGGTATTTACACGAAAGTAACAATTTTGCATACAAAACGTATAAAATTTATTAAATATAACAACCAGTAACAACATTCGAGAGATAAAAAAACTATCTTTGTTGAACTATTTTAAACTCTTTTTTATGAAAATAAAACATCTAATCATCACGGCCGCACTGTTCTTGGCAAGCACAGTGGGCATCATGGCTCAGGGCATGCAGATGCCTCCCATCCCGGTTGACCCGGCAGTGAGGACTGGCAAGCTGGCCAACGGACTGACCTATTACATCCGCAACAACGGTTATCCGGAAAATCGTGTTAACTTCTACATTGCCCAGCGCGTGGGTTCAATCCAGGAGAACGATGACCAGCGCGGTCTGGCTCACTTCCTTGAGCACATGGCCTTCAACGGCTCAGACAACTTTAAGGGCAACAACCTCATTGAATATCTGCGCTCTATCGGCATAGAGTTCGGTTCTGACCTCAACGCATACACAGGCGTAGACCAGACCGTATACAGAATATGCAACGTTCCTTCTACACGCATTGAGGCTCTCGACTCTTGTCTTCTCATCCTGAAAGACTGGTCTAACGGCCTTACACTCGACCCCAAGGAGATCGACAAGGAGCGTGGTGTGATCAACGAGGAGTGGCGCCTGCGCACTGACGCACAGACAAGAATGTTCGACCGCAACCTCGAGAAGATCTATCCGGGCAGCAAATACGGACAGCGCATGCCTATCGGTAAGATGGAGATCATCAACAACTTCAAGCCTGAAGTTCTCCGTCAGTACTACCATAAGTGGTATCGTCCCGACAACCAGGCAATCATCGTAGTCGGCGACATCGACGTTGACCGCACTGAGGCTAAGATCAAGGAGCTGTTCAGCGGCATCAAGCTTGATCCTAACGCTCCGAAGGTTGTCAACGAGCCCGTGCCCGACAACAACGAGGCTATTATCATCGTAGACAAGGACAAAGAGCAGCAGACTGACATCATACAGCTGATGTATAAGCACCCCGAAGTGCCAGACAGCCTGAAAGGCAGCCTTGCATATCTCGTTCAGAACTATGCAGTAAGCCTCTCAACACAGATGCTCAACGCACGTCTGCAGGAAATACAGCAGAATCCTGACTGTCCGTTCGTTCAGGCTTACGCTTACGACAGCGACTTCATCCTGGCTTCTACAACCAAGGCATTCACCCTGGTTATCCTGCCGAAACCGGGCATGAGCGAGCAGGCCATCAGCACAGCCACACGCGAGGTTATGCGTGCCGTTAAGTTCGGATTCACAGCAACTGAGTTTGAGCGCGCCAAGGCCGACTATATGAGCTCACTCGAGAAGGTTTACACCAACCGCAACAAGCGCGACAACGCTATTTACGGTGACATCTACCGCGACAACTTCCTCGGCAACGAGCCTATGCCTTCAATCGAAGACGAGTATCAGATAATGCAGCAGATTTCTCCGGTTATCCCTGTTGAAGCTGTCAACGAGATCACCAAGGAGCTGATAAGCGAAACTGACACCAACACAGTTGTAGTGGCATTCTACACAGAGAAGGAAGGTGCTAAATATCCTACAGCTGAATCTATCAAGAAGGCCATCGACGGCGTTCACGCTGAGCAGCTCACAGCATGGGTTGACAACGTTAAGAACGAGCCGCTGATAAGCGTTCTGCCCAAGAAAGGCAGCATCAAGAGCGAGAAAGAGAACGCTAAGTTCGGCTACAAAGAGCTCACTCTGTCTAACGGTGCAAGAGTATTGCTGAAGAAGACTGACTATAAGGACGACGAGGTTATCCTCAGCGCTACATCTAAGGGTGGTGCTTCTCTGCTCGGCAAGGAAGACTACGCTAACATCAAGATGTTCGACACGGCCATCGGCTACAGCGGACTGGGCAACTTCAGCAGCACTGAACTGCAGAAGGTACTGGCAGGCAAACAGGTTAACGTTGACCTCACAATGCAGAACCTGCACGAGACTGTAAGCGGAAGATCAACTCCTAAGGACCTTGAGACACTCTTCCAGATGACATATCTCTACTTCACAAACATCAACAAGGACGAGAAGAGCTACAACTCAATGGTGGGACTGATAAAGACCTCTCTGAAGAACAAGGAGCTTTCACCTGAGATGGCACTGTCAGACTCTGTAAAGAACACTCTCTACATGCACAACCCGCGCTTCGCCTCTATCGAGATGAAGGATGTTGAGAACGCTAACTACGACCGCATTCTGCAGATTGCAAAAGAGCGCACAGCCAACGCTGCCGACTTCACATTCACAATCATCGGTAACTTTGACGAGGCTGCCATCCGTCCGCTCATCGAGCAGTATATAGCTTCTCTGCCTGCAAAGGGCGCTAAGGAAAACTGGAAGCCTGTTACTACTTACAACAAGGGCAACACCGTTAACCAGTTCTACCGCAAGATGGAGACTCCGAAGGCTAACGCTTACATGTACTGGTATAACAACAAGACTCCTTACACTCTCGAGAACAGCATCTACGCTGACGCAGCAGGACAGATCCTGAGCATGATCTATCTGGAGAAGATCCGTGAAGAGGCCAGCGCTGCCTACTCTGCAGGAGCTGCCGGATACTCATCACTCGGAGGCGACGTTCCGTTCACATGCATCATCGGTGTTTGCCCGATGAAACCTGAGAAGAGCGACATGGCTATCGGCATCATGAACGACGAGGTTACTAAGATGACCAAGACAGTTGACGCTGAAATGCTCAGCAAGGTTAAGGAACTCATGCTGAAGCGTGCTGACGAAAACGTTAAGAAGAACAACTACTGGCTGGGCGTTATCCAGAGCTTCGACGAGTACGGAGTTGACACAAATACCGACTACAAGAAGATTGTAAGCGAAATGACTCCTGAGAAGATGGCTAAGTTCATGAAGAACGTCATCATCGGTGGCGGCAACAGCATCAAGGTTATCATGCTGCCTGACACAATGAAGAAATAACAAATACGGTTATTAACCATACAAAAGGCTCCCTTACTTGCCGCACAAGGCAAAGGTAAGGGAGCCTTTCTTTTTGCCCTTTTATCAGGATAAGACACGGCTGACAACATTGCAAAAGGCATGCTTTTACACGCTGAAAGGCGGTCTTTCGCAAAGTAAAAGCATACCTTTTGGAGATAAAGGAATGAGACAACTAAAACCGGTAATAGGCCTGTTTGGAGTAAACCTATATCAGGAAGGACAATGCGATATAATCATAAAAAAGTTTTCGGAGAAACTCGTCACTCATCACAAAGGCACATAAACCGCTGCATATCAACATTTTACAGCGTGACGAGTTACATTTTCAACTCATCACATACGAGTCATCGCCCCATCCAAACATCCTATTAACCGGTTTCTCAAAAACAATGTGACGAGTTGAACGGCAAACTCGTCACACTATAACACACTGCTATTCAATAATTTACATAAGAATGTGACGAGTGACGAGTTTATTATAAAAACACATTAGTGTCCCTTAAAACTGGACACTAATGTGTTGCTTTAATTAAAGCAGGATTATTCTCCACGTATAAACATATTCTGATAGTTGATTGTAAGCCGTTTGAATGACAACACAAAATCTGCCCCTAACGAACCGGCAAACAACCGACTGTCTGTTTCTGTGTTCGTAATCACTTCTGTATTATGCAATGTCACATTAGTACCTGCCGCCTCGAAACAGAAATTTGGCAATGTTACTGCTTTTATCTGCGATATTCCGCCAAAGCCCCCACGGGACGTAACCTGTTCTGCCAATCCGTCAATGGCATCAGGAAATGTTTTAGCAAATTTATTCCCCAAGTCAGACTTTACATTTCCTGTATCAAAAATCAGGTCAAAAGGCTTTCCGTTATAGCCGATTCTTACTTGAGGCGTATTTGATGCCAGATACATATTTGGCTCCCCCTCAGACACTTTTTGCGGAAAAACAAACTTTCCGGCCTCATTGTCTATGATTATTTCTTTGGCGTCCCTGATAAAGTGGTAACCTATAACTCCATCAAAAGCAAATACCGAATCGACCTCATGGTCTGGAGGTGCAACCATAAAAACAGGATTATGATATACCATTTCTCCTATTTTCATTGAATCTGCCACAGCAAGTTTTACAAGACCAATCTCCATACCTGATACCGGAATAGAATCAGCTACAATTTTCAGACCAACTTCTTCAGCATACTTTTCTGAAACGAAATTGCCAAAAGAGCAACCTGTATCGAAAATATAGTTTCTCGTTATGCCGTTTACCTCTACAGGTATATAGATATGTTTGCCTCTTCCAACAGTTTCAACACTTAACGGCACAGCAACGTCTCTATCAGGACGTTCAAGATAAGGTTTTGGAACATTGGCAAGTGCTTTGCCAACTTTTTCGATAAATACAAAACTGTAAAGAGATTCAAACGGAACTGATTCCTTTAGTGCATTCACCAGACTTTCTCCAACTTTTCCGGCTTGCTCATACATGCCCAAATTCAAGAGGTTCATGCCTTGCAAAGCAGCCATACCTATTGATGTTTGCGCACCAAGCTCGTTTTGGTGATGCGCCAACAAGCTATCAAGGGCAACGGCAGCATTTTCCAATTTATTAAATCCGATGCCTAACTGAGCGTCTGCCACCAGATTAAGCATCTTCACACTCACGGAGCCTTTTAGATTCGGATATTCTTTTCTTAACTGAAACAGATCACCGCCATTCAGGATTTCACCCATTTTCACATCAGCCTGTGTTTGTGAATAAACAGAGCTATACCCCAACAAAAAGGCAACAAGAAAAAATGAAAGTCTATTTATAATTTGCATACTGCTTGTAGATTTTGTATTAAACATGAAACAAATATACAAAATCCCATGAATTTTCCAGCAGTATTTATGATTTATTATTTATTTATCTTGCCGTCGGCCTTTCACTAGAATAACTCTATTCATGCGAAAAAGCAGACGGCAAGACGTTCTGTATAAAACGATAATCCAAACGGATTATGATGAACGGTTCAGCTTAAAGTTCGTGAAGTTCTTTAAGTTTGTCAGCCATTTTCTCTATCATAACCGTTGACAGGATGATCTTGCCCTGGCGGTCGATAAGATACATGGCAGGAATCCACTTGATTTTATACATCTGCGAAATTTGGGTTTCCTTCCATTTCTTCAGTTCGCTGACGTTGAGCCAGTCCATGCCGTTGGCCTCAACATAGTTTTTCCAATTTTCTTTTTTGTCGTCGAACGACACACTTACAAACTTGATGCGCTCGCCGTATTTGGCATAGAGTTCCTTCAGCATGGGCACATCCTTTCGGCAGTCGGGACACCACGAAGCCCAGAAGTCGAGCACGACATAGCTTCCGCGCAACTGGCTGAGCGTGTGTTCTGTGCCGTTGATGTCCTTCAGAGTGAAGTCGGGAGCCTCAGTTCCGGGCTTCAGCAGTTCGGTGGCATAGCGCGAGTCGGCATCCTGAGCCGCAGCGCCAAGGACAGTCATGATGGCGAAAGCCGCCATAAAGATAAGTTTTTTCATAACGCTAAAATTTATTTTGGTTAATAAAATTCACTACAAACATCATGCCTGAACGACAGCAGATGTGCAGGCACGACACGAAGAGTCAGAGGCGCTCCATGCGCAGCACACGGTCGCAATAGTCTACCACGGCCATGCGGTGGGTTACAAAGATGATGGTGCGCTGTCTGTCTGCCAGCAGATTGGCAAGCAGGCGGCGTTCTGTGTCAGGGTCGAGCGAGCTTGTAGCCTCGTCGAAGAGCATCACACTGCCGTCGCGCAGCAGCGCCCGGGCTATGGCTATGCGCTGCGCCTGACCTTCGCTCAGTCCCCCGCCCGACTCAGAGCATACGGTGTCGAGCCCGTCGGGCAGCTCGCTGACAAAGTCGGCACAGGCACGATGAAGGGCGTTGAGCATATCATCGTCAGTGGCCGAAAGGTTTCCAAGCCTCAGATTGTCGCGAATGGTGCCGCTCAGCAGCGTGTTGCCCTGCGGCACATATACAAAGTTGCAGCGCGTGAGCGACGACAACTGGTAGCTTTCGCCTCGTCCGTTATATATCACGGCGCGTCCCGAGTCAGGGCGTATCAGGGCAAGAATCATGCGCACAAGAGTGGTCTTGCCGGTGCCGGTCTCGCCGAGCACGGCAGTACAGCTGCCCGGGGTGAAGTCGAACGAAAAGTTATTCATTATCTCACGTTCGCCGTCGGCATAGGCATAAGCTACATTCTCGAAGCGCACGCCCACCCCACCGTCGGCAGCTACATGCAGCGGAGCGCCCTGCTCCTCAAGCGGATTTTCCTCAAGTTCCATGAGCCGTTCTGCCGCCGTGAGCACCGACACAAACTGAGGAACAAGCTTTGTCAGATTGCGTGCCGGCCCCTGTATGCGCGCCACGAGCTGCAGAAACGCCGTCATGCCGCCGAAAGACAGCGTGTGGCCGTACATCCTTATGGCTCCCCACAGAAAGGCGACAAGATAGCCTGCCGCAAAGCCGAAGTTGAGGACAAAGCTCGAGAACAGTGAGAAGGCCGTGCGCCTTACCACATTATGCCGCAGTTCGCTCTGCGTTGCCTCAAGCCGCTCCACCATGGCGTCATCCTTTTCAAGAGTCTTTATGAGCATGCGGTTCTGTATGGTTTCCTGCAGTACGCTCTGCACGCGGCTGTCGCAGTTGCGAACGTTGCGCGTAAGACTGCGCATGCGCCCCACATATAGCCTGCTGACAAGCATAAACAGCGGCAGCATTATCACGATGACAACGGCCAGCATGGCGTCCATCGAGAACAGATAGAAAAACGAGCCGAGAAAAAGAGCCACCACCGAAAGCGTGTTGGGCATGGTTTCGGTAAGAAACTCCACTACAGTCCTTACGTCAAGCTCAAGCCTGTTGAGCACGTCGCCGCTGTGCATGCTGTCGCGTCCGCGCCACTCTGAGCGCAGTATGCGGTCGAGCATGTGCTGCTGCATGCGGTTCTGCGCCTTTATGCCGAGAATGTTTCTCACCCATACCGAAGCTATGCTGACGCCAAAGTCGCAAAGCACAAACACGCCCATAAGCGCCACTGCCGCATAAAGCGAGCCGCTGCGGACATGAGATGCCACGTCGATGGCATTCTGAACAGCCCACACCGACATCAAGCTGGCAGCCACGCCGAGCAGTCCGAGCGCGGCGTTGAGCACGGCCTGAAGCCGGTTGCCGCGCCAAGCGTGCCACAACCAGCGCAAAATAGCCTTAACGGGATATTTGCTTTGGGGTATTCTCAACAGGTTCTTTATCTTCATAAGCTTCTGCTAAAGGTGCTTCCGGGTATGCGCAGACACAATACCGGCATGCTGAGCTGATGTCAGCATACTGGTGCGGAGATGTTGTCAGCCGCGCGTGTCGGCTCCCCACATCATCTTCTGGCGCAAGGTGGAGAAGTATTTCTGACTGCTGCGCTTCACGATTTTTATGTTGTATGGTGCCTTGCGTATGGTGAGCCGTGTCTTCTCGCTGCACTTTGCCGACTGTCCGTCGACGGCAATGAGGAAGTTATGGTTGCGGCTCTCCACGGTGAGAGTTATTTCAGAGTCGTCTGAAATCACCATCGGCCTGATGTTCAGGCTGTGCGGAGCCACCGGCGTAAGGCACAGGATGCCCGTCTGCGGCACGATGATAGGTCCGCCGTTCGACAGCGAATAGGCCGTTGAGCCCGTAGGAGTGCTGACTATGAGTCCGTCAGCCTGATATGTAACGAGATACTCGCCGTTGATGCTTGTGCGTATTGATATCATCGAGGCATTGTCGCGCTTCAGCACGGCTATGTCGTTGAGCGCATGGCTCACACCCGACAGAGGCTTGCCGTCGGCCTCAACGCATATTACCGAATGGTTCTCCAGCGTGTAGTCGCCGCGATAGAGCGAGTCGAGCGCGCTCTCGGCTTCGGTAGGCACGATGTCTGCCAGGAATCCGAGCCGGCCCATATTGACTCCAAGTATTGGTATATTCTTGCTTCCTACGAGCCCCGCCGCACGCAACAGCGTGCCGTCGCCGCCCATAGATATGACGAAATCAGCCATGAAGTTGCCTCCCTCAAACACTTCAACGGAGCCTGGCGACAGTCGTCCGGTGCTTACAAGAAAGTCGTAAAAAAGTTTTTCAACGCACACTTCAGCGCCGCGGCGCGTGAGATACGACATTATATCCCGGATGTTAGCCGACTTCTTTGCCTGATAGATATTTCCAAATAGTGCGAATTTAAACTTGCGCGACCCCATAATTTTAAGCTTTTAAATTTCTTTTTTAGTACAGGATGCAGAAAAATGACAAACATTTAGTAACTTTGCCAATGAATAAACTTATCTGCAAAGATGTCACAAGCCCCGTATGACAACAGCCAGAAAGCCGCCTGCACAAGGCTTGTCATATGCAAAATTACATCATTTTGCGGAATAACAGATACTGCTAACTAAATAAATTTGTAAAAAATGACGAAATTAAGCGTAAACATCAACAAGGTGGCCACCATACGCAACGCACGCGGAGGCAACAATCCCGACGTGCTGAAAGTGGCCGTTGATTGTGAAAAGTTTGGCGCGCAAGGCATCACCGTGCATCCACGTCCTGACGAAAGACACATCAGATACCAGGACGTAAGAGACATCAAACCACTGATAACAACAGAGTTTAACATAGAGGGCAACCCAATTGACAAATATATTAAGCTGGTGCTCAAGGTGAAGCCCACCCAGGTAACACTTGTGCCCGATGCTGACAACCAGATAACGAGTAACCACGGATGGGACACAGTGGCCAACAAGGGCTTTCTGACCGACGTGATAGGACAGTTTAAGGAGGCAGGCATCAGAACGTCGATATTCGTCGACGCCGAGCCTAAGATCGTTGAAGCGGCACGTATGTGCGGCACCGACAGAATAGAGCTTTACACTGAACCATACGCAGCAGGCTATGAGGCCAACCGCGAAGAGGCGATAAAGCCGTTCGTAGAGGCGGCAGAAGTGGCAAGAGAAGTGGGGCTTGGCCTCAACGCAGGACACGACCTCAGTCTGCAGAACCTGACCTATTTCCATCAGAACATTCCATGGCTCGACGAAGTCAGCATAGGTCACGCACTGATATGCGATGCGCTGTATTTCGGCCTTGAAGACACGATAAAGAGATATCTGGCTTGCCTGAAATAAGGCTATGCCATCATTATACAAATAAACGTTTAAACCTTAAAATTCAGAAAACCACATGGCTAAAGTTTATGAATTCCTGGCTACAGGCTTCGAAGAGATTGAAGCCCTCATACCATTAGATATTATGCGCCGCGCAGGCGTTGAGTTTAAAACCGTGAGCGTTACAGGCGCAAAGGAAGTTGAATCGGCACACGGAGTGAAAATCACTGCCGACCTGCTGTTTGAAGAGGCTGACCTCAGCGACGCCGACCTGCTCATGCTGCCGGGCGGACTGCCGGGAGCAACCAACCTCAACGAGCATGTTGGAGTAAAGAAGTCTCTAATAGAGCAGAACCGCAAGGGCAAGATGATCGGTGCAATATGTGCCGCACCCATGGTGCTTGGCGGAATTGGTCTGCTGAGGGGCAAGCGTGCCACATGTTATCCCGGATTCGAGAAATATCTTGATGAAGCAGAATACACACACGAACTGTGCACCGTAGACGGCAACATCACTACCGGAGAAGGTCCGGCAGCTACCCTGCCCTATGCCTACACACTGCTCGAGGCTCTTACCGACCATAAGACAGCCGACAGCGTGGCCGAAGGCATGATGTACAAGCATCTCATGATGAAATAACAACAAACGGCTCATCAGCCCGGATACAGCAGCAAAACTTGCATTCGGGCTGATGAATATATAATTTCGGGTGAGACGCATTGTGACGTGCATGCATGATGCGAAACACCTACACCTGACCTGCATCTGAAGATTTTGCCTGCATGGGCACAGCTTCACGCCCATACACACATAGAAAACTTACAGACAAGAAGACAAAACAAGAAGAATCACAAGAAGAATATTATGGACTATGTTGTAATCGTTGCCGGAGGCAAAGGATTGAGGATGGGATCTGACATACCAAAGCAATTCTTGCCCATTAATGGATTTCCTGTACTTATGCACACAATAAAAAGATTCAAAGAATACAGCACCACACTGAAAATAATACTTGTGCTGCCTAAGGAGCAACAGGAATGTTGGCACGAACTGTGCAAGAAATATCACTTCGCTGCTGAATATCAGATAGCAGACGGAGGCGAGACACGCTTCCACTCAGTCAGAAACGGACTGGCATGTATACCCGACGACGAAACAGGAGTGGTCGGCATACACGACGGTGTGCGCCCGTTCCCGTCGATTGAGGTGATATCCAACTGCTATGAAACAGCAAGAACACACAAGGCCGTGGTGCCGGTTACGCCCGTAGTAGAGACCCTGATACATCTCAACGCCGAAAACAAGAGCACCACAGTGCCAAGACAGGAGTATCGCCTTGTCCAGACGCCGCAGACCTTTGACATACAGCTGCTGAAGGAGGCATACAAGCAGCCCTACCGTGAAGACTTCACCGACGATGCCTCTGTGGCAGAAAGCATCGGGCAAAGTCCGACGCTCATAGAGGGCAACCGTGAGAACATAAAGATAACCACTCCGTTCGACCTGCTTATAGCAAGGGTGCTGGCGTAGATAATTTGCTGATATAATATTTTCATCTAATCTGAAACATCTCTCAAAACGCGACAATGCTCGACATATTAGACCAGGACATACAGTATCTTCCGGGCGTAGGCCCAAGGCGCAAGACTCTGCTCAGTAAGGAACTGGGCATCAGCACCTATAAGGAACTGCTTGAATATTACCCCTACAAATATGTCGACCGCAGCCGCATATACCGCATAAATGAACTTTCGGGCGACATGCCCTTCGTGCAGATACGTGCAAGAATACTGAGTTTTGAGACTTTCGAGATGGGATTCCACCGCACAAGGGTCGTGGCACATGTGTCAGACGGAACCGGAGTGGCAGACATCGTGTGGTTTTCGGGAGCAAAATACATCATCAGCCACTATAAACTTTCTACCGACTACATAATATTCGGCAGACCTACCGTGTTCAACGGGCGCTACCAGTTTGCACATCCCGACATTGATCCGGCATCAGAAATGCAGCTATCACAGATGGGACTGCAGCCGTATTATGTAACTACGGAAAACATGAAGAAGACGGGCATGACGTCGAGAGCCATCGAAAAGCTCATAAAAAGCATGCTCGACAACATGAAAGAACCGCTCAGGGAAACCCTGCCCGACTTCATAACCAAGCCGCTGAACATGATATCAAGGGACGAGGCGTTCAGAAAAATACACAACCCCAAAACGCCCGACGACATGAGCAAGGCCCGCTACCGTCTGAAGTTCGAAGAGCTTTTCTATGTTCAGCTCAACATTCTGCGATACGCCAGCGACCACAGGCGCAAATATCGCGGCTATATATTCAGCCGTGTCGGCAAGACGTTCAACGACTTCTACTTCAACAACCTTCCTTTTCCGCTCACAGGCGCACAGAAACGTGTCATTAAGGAAATAAGGAAAGACATGGGCTCAGGACAGCAGATGAACCGTTTGCTGCAGGGCGACGTGGGCAGCGGCAAGACGCTCGTGGCACTGATGTCCATGCTCATCGCCATAGACAACGGCTTTCAGGCCTGCATAATGGCCCCGACAGAAATTCTGGCGGAACAGCACCTTGCCACAATACAGGGAATGCTCGGCGGAATGGACGTAAACGTAGAACTGCTGACCGGCATGGTGAAAGGCAAGAGGCGCAAGGCCGTGCTGGAAGGACTGGCCAACGGAAGCGTAAACATACTGGTGGGCACCCATGCCGTCATTGAAGACACCGTGCAGTTTGCACGCCTCGGCTTTGTAGTCGTAGACGAGCAACACAGATTCGGAGTGGCACAGAGGGCACGGCTATGGAACAAGAGCGACAACCCGCCGCACGTGCTGGTCATGACAGCCACGCCTATTCCCCGGACACTGGCAATGACCATATACGGCGACCTGGACGTGAGCGTCATAGACGAACTGCCGCCGGGCCGCAAGCCAGTAGTGACAATACATAAATATGACGACCAGACAACAAGTCTGTATAACGGAATAAGGAAACAGATCAACGAAGGGCGTCAGGTATATATCGTGTTCCCGCTGATAAAAGAAAGCGAGAAGATAGACCTCAAGAATCTTGAAGACGGCTTTGAAGGACTCAAGGAAGCGTTTCCCGAATTCAGGCTGAGCAAGGTTCACGGCAAGATGAAGCCGGCTGAAAAAGAAGAGGAGATGAAGCACTTTGTGTCCGGCGAGACCCAGATACTCGTGGCCACCACCGTAATTGAGGTAGGCGTAAACGTGCCGAATGCATCAGTGATGGTAATACTCAACGCCGAACGCTTCGGCCTGTCACAGCTGCATCAGCTGCGCGGCCGTGTAGGACGAGGAGCCGACCAGTCATACTGCATACTTGTAAGCAAGCGCAAGTTAAGCGAAGAGACACGCAAGCGAATAGACATAATGTGCGACACCAACGACGGATTCAGGATTGCAGAAGCCGACCTGAAGCTGCGTGGCCCCGGAGACCTTGAAGGCACACAGCAAAGCGGAATGGCCTTCGACCTCAAGATAGCCGACATTGCGCGCGACGGTCAGCTGGTGCAGCTGGCACGCGACGAGGCACAGAAAATAATTGACAAAGACCCCATGTGTCAGAAGCAGGAATATGCCATGCTATGGAAAAGGCTTGACTCACTGCGCAAAACAAACATAAACTGGTCTGCCATTTCATAGGTATTTTAACTAAAATGCTAACAATATGAATATCAACCAGTTAGTATTAGTTAAATTAGGGACACCTTGCATGCCAGTTTGTTAAAGTGTCCATAAAGTTGTTAAACCGGAAAACAACTATCACACTTTTTTATTATCTTTGCAAAGGTTTTTATGATAGGCCGGAAAATTTTTATCTGTTGATTTTTTTCTGACTATCGCCCGCGGCAGCCTCCGCACTTTTATCTTAACCAAGAACAATAAATTATGTATTTAATAAAAAGAACAATAAAGACATTAGCATTTACGGCATTATTTACCCTTACGGCAGTAACGGCATCAGCCCAGGACCTGCTGGCCCGCCAGGCACCTATCGACAGAAAGATGAAGGCGGTTGACACTTTAGCCCTTAAAAACATAATACAGAGAGAACAGACCGGCTCCCCTTCAGCACAGCTTTACAAGGAATGGAGCAACAAATATGCTCACCGCGCCACAACCCTTCCCGATTCTTTTCTTATTAACCTCAAGCACTTCTGCATGCCTACGACAAGCAAAGTCATAACGTCTAACTTCGGACGTCGCTGGGGCCGCATGCACAAAGGTATCGACGTGAAGGTTTATATCGGCGACACAATACGTGCCGCATTCAGCGGAAAAGTAAGAATAGTAAGATACGAAGCCAACGGATATGGCAACTATGTGGTTATACGCCACTATAACGGACTTGAGACTATATACGGACACATGTCTAAGCACCTGGTTGAAGAAAACCAGACTGTAAAAGCCGGAGAGCCCATCGGACTTGGCGGAAACACCGGACGAAGCACAGGTTCTCACCTCCACTTTGAGACACGTCTCTGCGGCGTAGCCCTCAACCCGGCACTCATGTTCGACTTCAAGAACCAGGACGTAACAGGCGATACATATATGTTCCGCCGCGACACTTACGACAACGACTCAAGACTTGCAAACAAGGAAAGAGGAAAAGACGACAACGAATATGCATCAGCAGAGAACAGTTCATCGTCTGACAAGAGAAGCAGAAACAACGACAGCGGCGACATACGCTATCATAAGGTTAAACGCGGAGAGACTCTGTCGAGCATCGCAAAGAAGCGCAACACAACTATCGAAGAGCTCTGCAAGCTTAACCACATAACAAAGAAGATGCGCATACGTCCCGGACAGATCTTAAGATACTCATAATTGTTAATGTCTATAAATGTCAAGCGGCTGCCAGCATTATGCTGGCAACCGCTTTTTTATTCCAATCGGTCATCAGGCAGGCTGAAAGCATGAATACATAAAATTGATAAAGCTATGTGCGGTCTAATGACCGACTGGGGTTTATGTTTTCTGCCAGACATACCTGTTTCTGTCGTCTGTCTGAATCTGCATTTTCCTGATACAGCCGCCATGCCTGCGAAAAAGCAGACGGCAGCACTTCCGATATAAGACAGCAATACTTTCTATATAAGACAACAATACGCCAAAATCAGCATGACCGATTTGGGCGTAATTTATAACTGATATTTCTGATTCTTATTTTTTTATCACCGCACGTATGACAAACCAGGCATGCATGACGATAGTGGTAAAAAGTCCGTAATGACGGCTCATAACATCAAAACGTTCAAGAAGCGAGGCCCTGTGGTTCTTTGTAGACTGCCCCTCACGCTGATAGTCGGCAATGGTGGCATGAACGTTCACCAGTGGCAGCGACTCTTTCTCTGCTTCTTTCATAATTCTTATACACCAGTCAACATCTGCCGAAAAACGATAACGCAAGTCGTAAGGAACCTTCTGCGCCAAATCAGTACGCGCATAAAAAGCCTGATGGCACACAAGCATACCATGACGGAAAGAGCGCCACGTGAGTTTTTCAGGCGGTGTAAGCCTGCGCCGGCTCATATAGTTGCCGTCATTATCCACCCAGTCGGTGTCGCCATACAGCACTCCCGGCAGCGGTTTTCCTTCGCTGCTGCACTCTTCAAGACGTGCGTTGGCAGCAATAACATCCAACGTATCGGCCGACGGGAAGAAGTCTCCGGCATTGAGGAAACACACATAATCGCCCGTAGCCAGCCGGCGCCCTTTGTTCATGGCGTCATACAGTCCCTTGTCAGGTTCGGAAACGATCCTCACCTCATGGCCGTTGCAGGCTGCATCTGAAGCCTTTTTATATTCTTCTGCCATATTCTGCGTGCCGTCAGACGAAGCTCCGTCTATGATAAGATGCTCCACTGCAGCATAAGTCTGCCTCGCAACGCTGTCAGCCGTGCGCATAAATACATCGGCCGCATTATACGTAATTGTTACAATCGTAAACTTTATCATAATCTGTAATGCCTGTAAGCCCTGGCCTGGTTATAAACCTCGATATACTTCATCGCCACGCTCTGCTGCGAATAGCTTATTGAAACCTTTTTCACCGCATTGTCGCTCAGCTCGTCATAGTCGGCTTCAGAGAGCACCCAGCGCATGCCTTCTGCCAGATCTTCGGCGCTCTTGTATTCAGCCACATACCCATTCTTGCGGTGATCTATCATCTCCGGTATGCCGCCCGACTTAAATCCTACGCACGGCACGCCGCAGGCCATAGCCTCCATTATAGTGTTAGGCAGGTTATCTTCAAGCGAAGGCAGCACAAACAAGTCGGCCGCGTTATACACATCTATAATCTTCCGTTGGTCGCTGACATAGCCGAGCGGGCACACCGGAAAAGCCAGCTTGTCGGCATAATCTTCCGAGTGGCCTCCAAGGATAACTATGCTCGTGTTTTCCTTCATCTCAGGGCAACGCTCTGCCATAATCTCGCAGGCACGCACCATATAGTCCATACCCTTGCGCTTGTCTGTTATGCGCTGTGATACGACCAGAATAAGACGTCTGTCAATAGGCAGCGACAGACGCATGCGTGCCTCGCGCTTGTCAGCCGGCTTATATTCGCGCGTATCTATTGGGTTAGGTATGCTGACCACCTGCTTTCCCGTCAGCAGCCTGCTGCCGCGCACGGCTGAACACAGCCATTTGCTGCACGTAACGAAGAATATGTTGCGCGACGACCACACCTTGGCCTTGCGCCTCCATATCTTTGCCGAAAGGTCGTTGGCAGAGCCTCCGCCGGGCAGATACTGACAGTTATGACATCCCGTGGTCTTATAATAGTTACATTTGCGGGTGTAGTGACATATACCCGTAGCCGGCCAGAAGTCGTGCATTGTCCACACTACAGGCTTTCCGCTGTCGATAATCTTGCGTATATCCTTTATCGAGAGCATGCCCTGGTTTATCCAGCTCAGATGTATCACGTCGGCTTCCTTAAACTCGCGCATGCGAGTTATGTCAGTGCCGGCATTTGCTATGTCAACCTCAAAGAGATGCTTCCGTGAAAAGTGCATATGACAGAAAATGCACCATCGCTCCCACAGGAAGTTCCACCGCTGCCATATACCTTTAGGCAGCTCCACCACCGTGATGTCCGAAGTCTCCTTGTCGCGCACCAGCATCTTAGCCTTAACGCCATTATTGTTAAGAGCCTCCATTAGCCGGTTGGCAGCCACGGCGGCGCCTCCGGTCTTCTCGCTTGTATTTACGATTAGCACCCGCATTGTTCAAAATGTTTATGTTTTTTATTGCAAACACAAAATTAAAATAAAATACTTATTCTACCAAATTTAACGGCTGTTTATATGCTGTTATCGCACACAATTTATTGATTTGCGTCAAGAAAAGCGTCTTTGATTGCAAAAAGACACGTGCAAGTATTGACAGATAACGTTTTTCGCCGTATCTTTGCAGCATCAAAAGGTTAATAAATTGTTTAGGTTAGTAAATAGTATTAGTTTAAGGTAAAGTTTTCATGATTATTTAGGATGACAAAGGAGGCCGTGAGGTTCCCTTTCGAATCGAAAAAGGTTTTTTAGTTAAACATATTTTTAATACGCTGCAGCTTGCTGAAAGTTGCAGCGTGTTTTTTATACTCACAAAAGTTCCAAACAGACATAGTCCCAGTCAGTCATTAGACCGTTTTTGTCTATTCTGTACATTCATGCTTTCAGTCCGTATCCTTGCTTTATATAGGCGTTTTTTGTGCTACGTGATGTGCAGCAACGAAGCATTTGTGCCGGCAGATTTGCACATGTTGTTAAGCGTAGCGAAAATTTCGGCAGCATCGAATATCAGAACCAACAATCAGCGAAACTAATTTCAATCCGATTGCTTCCTATGTATAATTTATAGGTATGAAATTCGGATCGCAGATCCTTATATTCCATGCTGTCGGATCACAGATCCGACAGAACATTAGCCTTGCTGTTTCTCTACAATTCTTATATTCAATACTGCCGAAATTTCAATCTGCTTGCTTCCTATGTATAATTTATTATAGGTAAGAATTGCGGATCGCAGATCCTGATATTCGATGCTGTCGGATCGCAGATCCGACAGAACATTAGTCTTGCTGTTTCTCTACAATTATTATATTCGATGCAGTCGGATCACAGATCCGACAGAACATTAGTCTTGCTGTTTCTCTACAATTCTTATATTCAATGCAACCGAACTACTGACCGAATTCCAATAACAGATTTGCTATGATCAGTCGTCCCTGCGTTCTATCAGCACCACGGCATAAGCGCTTATGCCCTCTTCACGGCCCGTAAATCCAAGTTTCTCGGTTGTAGTAGCCTTTATGGATATGTTGTCCTCGTCGGTGCCTATAACTTCTGCAAGGCATGCCTTTATGGCCGGCACATGCGGATTGATCTTAGGGCGCTCGGCACACACTGTGGCGTCGATGTTGCCTACCACATATCCCTTGCCGGCAATAAGTTCAACGGTCTTGCGCAGCAACACCTTGCTGTCTATGTTGAGCGTGTCGGCCGATGTATCAGGAAAATGATAGCCTATATCACGCATATTGGCAGCACCGAGCAGCGCGTCGCATATAGCGTGTATAAGCACGTCGGCATCGCTGTGTCCCAGCAGTCCCATGCTGTGCTCTATCTTTATTCCTCCGAGCCACAGGTCACGGCCCTCAACGAGCCTGTGAACGTCAAATCCAAATCCGGTTCTAATCTTCATAATCGTTTATTTTAATTCTGTTTTGCTATTCAATATGATAATGTAAAACAAGAAGTCGCATGGGCGCGGTATTTCGGGCTCATGCGACTTCTTGTTTTTCCTGCTCCCTTCGGTTTATCTGCGGAACAGGTCCTTTATGCCGTCCATGTCGAATCCGAGAGTGAAACGCAGTGTCTGGTCGAGCGGGTTGCTCTTTGCTGTTGCGATTACATAACCGCAGTCGAGCGAGAAGGCGCTCATGCGGAAACCGGCACCTACGGTGAAGTATTTACGGTTACCCTTGTTCTCCGACTCATGGTGATAACCGGCTCTCAGCGTAAACTTGTCGTTATACACATACTCAGCACCTACACTCCAGTTTATCTCCTGCAGCTCTTCCTTGAATCCGCCGGGAGCATCACCGAAGCTCTTGAATATACCTGATATGCTCGACACGTCGTAATATTCTTTCTGAACGCGCTGCTGATAGTCTTCTGTCGACTCGCCTTCCTCCTGCTTAGGATATGTAGGCACAAGGAGCTTGTTGGCATCTGCAGCTATGGTGAATCTGTTAAACTCGTCGATGGGCACCATCAGGGCAAGACCAAGACGCATGTTCGTCGGTATAAACTCGCTGTTGTCGTCGCCTCCGAACGTAATCTTGCTACCGATGTTGCTTATATTGAGTCCGATGCCGAGCTGACACTCGCGCGCGCCAATGTTTATATAGTCGTTATAGTAGCAGGCAATGTCGGCTGCAAACGCACTACCAGGCGACGTATCGTCCGTGTAGTCGTATGTAAGGTCTGAGTAGATCCATCTTACGGCAGCAGCCAAAGAGAACTTCTCGCTCAGCATAAGCGAGTAAGCCACGTCGAACGACATTTCATAAGGGTTGATCGTCATGCCGCTGCTCTCGCCGGTCTCGCCGTTATAGTCGGTCATAACCTCACCCAGCGAGAAATATCTCAACGATGCCGACACGGCACTGTAGTCGCCAATGCGGTAATATCCTGACAGATAAGCAAGGTCCATGTCGCTTACGAGCTGACGCAGCCACGGCGTATAGTTGAGCGACACTCCTGCACGGCTTATACAGAAAGGATACTTGGCAGGGTTCCAATATTGCGAGTTGACATCAGGGTCGGTAGCCACACCGACATCACCCATACCGGCGGCACGTGCGTCGGGGGCTATCATCTGTGAAGTTACTGAGGTGTTAACCGGATTAAACATGTCCAGCTTGTCCTGAGCAAAGGCTCCGGCCGAGGCCACAGCAAGCATCAATGTCAACAATATTCTTTGACTATTCTTCATTCTTTGTCTTTATTTCTTTTTCTGTAATGATTATGCAACTAAAAAACTTTTGTCATGCGCAGAAGCGACATGCGCCTTGATATAATAACCGCTTTTCTCTCATTTTATTGTGTAGTGCGGTCATTAATGCCACATTTAGCGCCGCAATGCCTTATTGTTCCGGCTGCCGCCATGCAGCGTCAGGCATGGCGCGTCACCGGTGCGGCTGCCGTGTCAGCGCGATATGATAATCAGCTTCTTTGCCTTCGACACCATGTCGCTGCCGCTGCCGCCAATCTTCACGCGGTAGATATAGACGCCTGTCTGCAGCTTGCCGCCGTTGCTGCCCGTCAGGTCCCAGTCTACGGTATAGTTGTTGTTTGCCGACACGCCGCTCTCCTTGTGTTTCCACAGAGGACGGCCGCTCATGTCGAACACCTCAATCTCCACGTCAAGGTTGCTTCCGGCGCGGTCGTGGTTGATGATAAACGTTGTCGACGTTCTGGCAGGGTTGGCCGTGCAGTTGATGTCTATCAGACCGGGGCGCAGACCGCTCACCACGTTGAACGTAAGTTCGGTGGTGGTCAGGTTGTTCATTATGTCCCATGCCTTAAACCTGAGCGTGTGCATGCCCGGCTCAAGCTCCGGTATGCTGTAGTATGTCGAGCCGCTGGTGTAGCTGCCGAAGTCGTAGCTGAAGTTGTCGTTCAGCACGTATGTCTTGTCGGCATCGCCGTCTATGGTCAGCATAAGGTCGTGGCCTATGCCGCTGCCCGTGGTGTTTATTCCGTCTTTGTCGGTTATCTCGGCCACGAAATAAGGCGTTGGATTTACGTTGCCGCCGTTGACAAAGGTCGGAGAGTTAAGATAGCAGTAGACAGACGGGCCTATGCCGTCGTTGTCGAGCGAGCCTGTTCCGCCCACGATGAAGTCTTCGCTGTAGCCGTTCACGGCATCGCCCGTGTCGCCGTTTATTGCAAACACGTTTATCAGTCCGCTCTCGTCGCTGTAGTCGATGTCCTTGCCCACGGCAAACGACATGCTGAACTTGCCTGCCCTCACGCTGTCGGTGCCGTTGAACAGGGTGTTTGAGCGGTCGTAATATTCAAACGGAGTGCTTGCTCCCTCGCTCGACGTGTTGTTAAGCTTGCACACAACGAGCTTCTCGGCGTCTCTCACGGTCAGCGTGGCCACGCCTCTGAAGGCCTCGTCAATGCTGCCCGACGCCCCCTCTATGTGTCCTTTCACTGTGGCCACGGAGCCTGCCTTGAGCTGAGGCAGAGTCTCGGCAGAAGCCAGGGGCACGCCGTTGATGCTGTCTACCACCACTCTCATCTGCGGCAGGTTGAGCTTCAGGGCGGGGTCGCCCAGCAGCGAATATTGCAGCTTGTTCTCCGTCTTGTCGGCGCCCGACTCTATAAGGTCGTTCTTGGCCAGGCGCTGCGCCTCGCCTATAGTGACATAGGTGCCGTTCTGCGGGGTGAGCAGGGCCTTAAGGTAGGCACGGTTGATAGCCCTGTTGCGGTCTACCCACACCGTTCTCGTAGTTCCGTAGAATGCCACCGCACCGCCGTTGCTGTTGAGCACCGCCGTCTCGCCGATGTTCTGCTGCTGCGAGTCGAAGGGCATGATGTCGCACGACGCCGTTATCCACAGCGGCAGGTTGGCGTTGCTGAAGCCGGAAAAGTCGGTCAGCGTGAGCACACGCTCATGCGATATCTGGTCGGCACGTCCGTGACCGCTGTAGTTCATTATCAGCGCGCCGGCGCTTTGCTGCTGCTTTATTATCTTGGTCACGTCGGGATATGTGTTTCCGGTAGACGTCGTTACGCAGGTGTATGCGTCCCACATGACGCGCTTTACCTGAATGGCCGGATTGATGCCCTCAACCACCTTTGCCATTTCGTCGGCATCCTCCATGTGCTGGTTGTTGTTGCCGTCGTCGCCCATAAACATCATCACGTTCTGCCAGCTGCCGGCATTTTTGTTTTCGGCGTAGCTTATGGTCTTGTCAACCATTATCTTTGCTTCTTCTGCGGTGCGCACGGGGAAGCGCCCCACAGCCATGTCGAGCTTGTCGGTCTTCGGATTGCCGCCCTCGCCGTCGTCTAACAGGCAGAAGAATCCGTCGTCAACGTAGCAGTCGGTGGCGCTGAATGAGTTTTCGCTCTCATGACACAGCAGGAAATCGTCCTGACTGAGACTCGAACACTCTTGCGTGTTCATGCGGTTGTCCCACACGCAGTCGCCAAACAGCAGCAGGTGCGACGGCATGTCGGCCTCTGTCTCGGCGCGGTCGTAGAGCATCTTCAGATAGCGGCGGTATGCGTTGGCGTCGGGCGTACCGCTTGAGAACTCGTTATACAGTTCGTCGGCCGGCACTATGCGCACTCTCATGCCGTCTTTCTCCTCGTGCAGTTCCTTTATGCGCTGCGCCTGAGCCGTAAGAGCGGCAGAGGTGGGCACTATGATAATCATGTCGGCAGCCTCGTCGGCATGATGGTTCTGGTTGGTTATGTTATACACATATTCGGGCACGCTGAACTCACGTCCGCTCAACGTGGGGCACGGGCGCGGCTCGTCCTGCGTTACGCTGATATAGTCGAGCCTTGCCGGACCGCCCGATACGGTGGTTATCGTAACCGTGTCCGACGGCGACGCGTAGGCGTTGCTGTAGGTCATGTTGACCGACTTGCCGTGGTCATATTCGCCGAATGTCATGCTGAACGTGCGCGTGTCTGACCCGTTAATCTTTATCTGCACCGTGGTGGCCTGTCCCGCGGTGACGCTGGCATAGACCTTACGTATGCCCTGACACGGCGAAGAGTTCTCCAGGATATATGTCTTCGACGTTCCTGCGCTTATCGGCGTGTTCTCATAAAGGTTGCGTCCGCCCTGATACCATGCATAATTGTCTATCTCGTGCAGGAAGTGATAGTCGTCGGCAGAGGGATAGAACGAGTCTACAAAGGCTGTGCTGTCAACGGTGAGCGGCTCGCCGTCGCTCTCGGTAAGGAAGTAGTAGCCGTAGTCGGAGTAAGGATTGCGGGTGCGCGTGGTTGTTGTGTTGCTGCTCCACGACACCGGTCCCTGCGCATGGAACAGCCTGCGGCCGTCAACATAGCATGTGGGCACCTCCTTCAGGTCGTCATACTTTATCAGGTCGTCGGCTTCAAGACTTTCATTCTGCAGCGCGCCGCCGTAGCCATACACCTTTACGCGGCTCATGTCGCTGAATCCGGCGCGGCGTATCAGCGCGTCGGTTATCTGATATATGCCCGTGGAGGGCACGCGTATCTTTGCCCAGCGGCCTTCGGCCAGCACCGACTTGGCGGCATAGCGGCCGGCAGGACTTACGGCTTCGGCTCTCGAGGCTGTCCTGAGGGCAGCGTTCTTAGGCTTAGCCTCAACGTCTATCATAAAGCTTACCAGCTTCTGCCACTTGCCCCCGCGCTTTACCACCGGCACAAACGACACCTCGATGCGTCCGCGCTTGCGCTCCGTAACCACGTTGACCTCCAGCTCCGGCATTTCGGGCATGTTGTCGCCGGCAATCTTCAGGCAGCGCTCTACGTCGCCGCTGCTCATCTCGTAAAATTCGGGATATTCAATCTTTACCGTATATACAGAGTCGGCCCATGCGCCGCCGAGCGGCAGCGAACAGGCAAAGCGCGGCAGCACGCTGTCTATCTTAACCTCGTCGGCAGTGAGGTTAAAAAACTTCTGCACACTGCTGCCCATGATGTTGCAGCAGCAGAGCAGCGCGATAACCGACAATAATATTTTTCTCTTTGTCATTTAACGTTAAACTCCAATACCTTGCGGTCTTCAAGCCAGCCCGTAAGGTGGTCATCAATATGAACGGGGCCCACTCCGGCCGGAGTGCCCGTATAAAGGATGTCGCCGGTCTTCAGCGTGAACCATTGACTTATGTAGGCTATAATCTCGTCTACCTTGAAGAGCATGTCGCTCGAGCAGCCTTCCTGAACGGTGTTGCCGTTGATGTCGAGGCGGAAATGTATTGCCTGTATGTCGCGAAACTTCTCTATGCTCACCCATTCGCCTATTGCAGCCGAGCCGTCGAAGCCCTTGCACAGATCCCACGGCTTGCCTTCGGCGCGCAGCCTGTTCTGCAGGTCGCGGGCGGTGAAGTCGATGCCCACGGTTACGGCGTCGTAGTATCTGTGGGCGAAGCGCTGCGGTATGCTCTTGCCCAGGCGGCAGATGCGCACCACCAGCTCTGTCTCATAGTCGATGCGTCCGAGCTCGTCGGGCAGGAAAAACGGCTTGCTGTCTTTTAGCAGAGCTGAGTCGGCCTTTGTAAATATCACAGGCTCTTCCGGTTTATATAACGTTCCATCCAGCTCTTTATTGTGCTGGATATAGTTCATTCCTACGGCAAAAATCTTCATAATCTGATACTTGTTTATACTTTATCCTAATAACACGGCGCCAGCGTCTCTGCAACAACTATCCATACCCGCACCGTGTTGTCTGTTGCAAAGATAAGATTTTCTGACGAAACGGCAAAAGGATATTTATTAGGAGTTATTTATTAAGGAGTTAAAGAAGTTAGAGTAGTTAAAGGAGTTAAAGAAGTTAGAGTAGTTAAAGGAGTTAAAGCCAAATGCTTTTTTTACAATAAAGCGCCGGCAGCATAGCGGAACATACCTATAAATCAGCAATAGGAAGCAAGCGGATTGAAATTAGCTTCGCTGACCGTTGGTTCCTTATACTATATTCCGGCAGATTTTTCGCTGTGCTCAACAACTCGTACATATCAGCCGGTACATTAGTCTTGTTGGTATATATCGTTGCTTGTAAGCCTCGTTGCCTGGGAGCCACAAGAGTAATGTACTGTCGGATATGCTATCCGACAGCATCAAATATAAGGATCTGCGATCCGAGACTCATACCTATAAATCAGAAATAGGAAGCAAGCGGATTGAAAATCCTTATACTCAATTCCGGCAGATTTTTCGCTGCGCTCAACAACTCGTGCAAATCAGCCGGCACATTAGTCTTGTTGCTACATATCCGTCGGCACGGGTAGTAGCTTCCAATTCCTGTTGTCTGTTCTGTTCATTGAGCCAAATATAGACGATGCCGAAAATGACGAATAGTATCAGCACATATCCTGCCGCTATCTTGGTGCGCAGGTGTCTGGTTGCTATTGTTTTCTGTTTCATGCGGGTTACCTCATTTTTTATATTATTCTTTTCTCCTTATTAAAATGCAGCCCACTGACCTTACGGTAGCGGGCTGCGGTGTCTGTATGATGTTACCGGGCACAATACTCCCGCCCGGAATGGGAGTTCTTTTCTTTTGGGGTTATACTTCGGTTATCTTCTGTTGCGGGCGGAACTTTTCCCGCCCGACGGTTTACTGTTCTTTCTTCAAGGTAGGCAGGCTGTTTCCGTCTTTGAGTTCGTACTGCCAGCCTTTACCGCTCAGGGCGGCGTTCATGGCGGCGACGACAGTCTGCCATATTATAAGAGCTGATCCTATCTTGCTTGAGCTATGCCAAGGTACAGCGTTGATTGCAACCTAAGGCAGAACAGGTCAGAAAGCACACACAACCCTCACTTTGATTGCGTCGTTCTTAAAATTGGAGGATGACCAGCCACCGTCGAAGTCAAAGCCATAAGCACCTTTACTCATTCCCTGTCTCTCCGATGAGGACCAGTGAAAATAAGGATACAAATTGTCACCGCCGGTGGCAGAGAGAGAGCTATTGACTATATCATAAGTAGCAGTTTTATAGTCCTGATTCCAAATATCATCCACATCCTTGTAATAAAGCATATGCAGTTCTTTCAGCGAAGGAAGAAACCAGCCGGTACTGTTTTCAGGTGCAGGATTGGACTTTTTGAACTCATCGAGAGCGGCAACGGGACGGACAATGTAACTCTGCTTGCCGTTGGCGATACAATGCGCATTGTAGGCACGGAGTACAATCGTGTTCTGGTAACCGTAGATTCTGTTGATATTATCAGTAGCACCGTAATTGGAAGCTACGAAAACAAAATTACTTGATTTAGGTTTGTAGTCATCAACTCCCGCCTGCCAATCTTTCACGGACTCATACGGATCTTGCCAGACAATGTCTTCAGTGCCGTTATAAGTGACTTTCTTCACGGCAACAGCAAGACCGTGTGTACAGTCGGGATGTTCTGCGGCCATGATTTTGTCATCGGTCAGGCTTGCGGGGGTCGCTCTGCCATCTACCGTAGTTTCTGAAGGGGTCCAGAAGACAATGGCGGAAACGCTTGATTTCTGTTCTTCGGTCAGGCTCTCATTCTTTCCTACAAGCGTACCGTCGTTAAGCAGGTAATCTCCCACCTGCAAGGTGTGGCTCTTTTCGTCGGTCTTTGCACCGTCCACCTTATAGGTTTTATAGCTGCTTGTTGCGATGCCTTGCGTGGTAACGGTAAACTTTTTATTGCCATCATCGTAGCTGCCTGTAAGGGATACTGGCTGTGCAGCAGGATTCACAATGTAACGGTAAGTGCCATCGCTGCTACGATAGGGATTAGCTTCGGCAGTGAAGTCCACGGCTGTCAGTACGGTATAGTCTGGAATACTGCCTCCGGTGGTGTTGGTGAAGTGGTACACAGTCTTTGGCATTTCGATGACGGCAAGAGCCATGCGGTGTGTCATGGCAAAGTTGAGCGAGAGCTTGCCGTCTGCCTTGCTTGCCATGCCTTTGGCGGTCATGAGGTCAGAAACGGTGTAGCCCTGCATATAGTCGCTCTGGTCGGCTTTTGGCTGCCAGTTGTTGATGAGCTGGGTGAAGAAACCGGCATCGTCCGTGGCAGAGGCAGTGACCTTGCCTGTCATGTCCTCCTGATAAGGATAGTAGATAAAGTAATATTCGTTCATCATTCCGCCAGTAAGGGGATTGCCCGTTTCTGGTTGCCAGGTAAGACTGCCGTCCGTACCTGCTGTGGCGGTGAGTTTCACATTGTCATAGACTATCTCCCCATTACGCACGAGGTAGAGTCCGCAGGCGTCACCGTTGGTAAACTCGGTACGGTAACCGTCCTCGGTAGCACGGGTATCGGCTTTCTGCGAGCCGTCGGCAGAAGTTGTCAGGGCATAACCGTTGTCGGTAACGGTGATGGCAAACGTTATGCCATCGCTTGTACCGGACATGGGAAGTTCCTCTTGCGTGCAGGCTGTCAGCAGCAGAATCGCCACCCAAAGAGTCTGTAAAATTTTCCGTTTCATTATCACTTTTTTAATTTTAATTTCGTATAGCTTGTTTTTCTCTTCTTTACGAGGGGAAAGATAAAGTCTGACTCGCATTGTGGGTGTTCAGTCTTTCTCCACATCGTTGGCGGTATATTTCATCAAAGTTGCTGGCTTGGCACATCCTCACTGCCACCATCTGTCCACTCGCCGCCAGTGGCTGTGGTCACTTCTATGCCAGAGGCATTCACTTTGATGTTGTAGAACTTACCCGTCTCAGGGGTGAAGGCAGCGGAGAGGTTGCGTTCCTCGGTGCCGTTTGCCCGCAGCTTGGTTATCGTGTAGTCGGGCACCACGTTCGCCTCCCAGCAGGTGATGGTTGCGCCGTTCTCGGTATATTCGCACTTCTTCATCTCTATCCAGCCCTCTTGCGAGCCTTGTCCGGCCTTGCCTTTTTCATAAGTACACTGTGTATAGGTATAGAGCTGGAGGCTCTGCACTTCGCCGAGTGCATCGCCGATGGGCGTGACGCGCACCTTGGCCAGTTGGTGGGTGAAGTTCAGGGTGACGGGGGCCCGGTAGTCGCCCGTGCCCGAGCCGCCCAGCAGGTAGGCAAGACTTTGGCTTTGGTCGCCGAGGTCGAGGGTGCCGTCCGTGGCGGGGTACCAGGCGCTGACGGTGCGATTGGGTGTCGTGTTCGTCCAGTAGAGGGGCGCGTCGGAGGTGGCTGTGCCGTCGTCCTGCACGGTGTAGGTGGCAGTCTCTGTGCCGTCGTCTATCTGCACGGCGAACGGGTCGCCCGTGTCGAACACGCTGCCCGTGCCGTCCACGGTCTCGCTGACGCGCGTCGCCGGTGCGCCCCAGGGCTGCGCCTCGCCGCCCTCCACGCCGAGGGTGATGCGGGCTATCTCCAGCGGGTATTGTCCTTCGGGCAGACGGTCCCCGTCCGCCAGTTCGTCCTTCGTGCAGGCAGCCGTGGCAAGTAGCAGCGCGGCTGCGGCAAGAATTACATGGATGGAATGTCTTTTCTTCATATCGGGTTGTTTTTTATTTGTTTTCGTTTTGTGCTGCCGCCGCCTGCGAAGGCGGCCGTCGCACCATCGTGTCTATGGGCAGCTCCGGCTTGACGCATGCGCCGGGGCAGCGGTATGTGGAACTTACAGCGTGGCACTTGCATCGTTCGAATCGCCTGCTTTCCACGGGGTAATCTCCGGACTTTCCACCGTGATGCCCTGGTTGTTGAGCGTTACGATGTAGGTGTAGGCATAGCCTGCTGTGTAGAAATTGGCTGTGGGTGTAGCAGGCAGTTTCAGTTGGGCGTTGTAGCTCTGTCCGTTGTAAGACACTTTAAGGTTAAGAGAGGAGGTCACTTTCTGCGGGAGAATGATGACTTGCGAAGTGGTGGCACCGCCCAGCTGCATGGTAATCGGCGATTCGGAGGCTGCGGTTACGGCAGTCGTGCCGGTAGCCGTGTCGAATGTGCCTTCATGCTTCAGCCCCTCCAACGTGTAGCCGGCAGGTTCCGTTTCGTTGAAACTGAGACCATCGCCTGCCTTGAAGGTGAACTTGATGAGACTCATGCAGTGGTGGAACGCATGGTCGCCGGTAAAGCTCACCGTCGGGTTGTGGGTGTCGCCTGTGGCTCCCGAGGCAAAGAGGAAGTCGATGTCCGCGCCCTGCTTGTCGGCTGCGGTGCTGACGGTCACCGTTCCGCCGTCAGACTGATACGGATAGTAGGCATGGAAGGTATGCGTTTCGGTGTCATTGAAATAGATGGTCGTACCGTCGGTAACGAACTTACCGTTCTCTCTCTTGTAGGGCACGTTGGTGAAGCCTGCGCCGGTGACGCCGATGCGGTCGCCGTCGGTCCAGTCGGTTCCTTCCGAATTGACGCGGGTAGCGGGCGTAATGTCGGCGATAAACTGGGCGGCTACCGGGCCGTCATTCAGGTTCTCATTGTCGTTGTTACAGGCGGCAAGTGTCAATGCCAGCGCTGCGAAAGCAAAAAATCTTGTCTTCATCTTATTCATTCTTAATTATTAATTATTCATTCTTCATTGTCTTACATTTCCGCACTGGCATCGCCACCTTCTACCGTTTCCCATCCGGTAATTTCGAATCCCGAAAATTCGGTTTCTTCGGGAGTTTCAACCAGCGTTCCGCCGAGGGTCAGCGATGCGCTCTTTCCGGTGTTGAACTCCTTGAGAGCTTCCGTAAGGTCGCTTTTCAGCGTGGTGGGGGTCGGGTTGCCGTCGGCATAGCGGATTTCGCCCGTCAGCAGCTGTTCCGTGCCGGTCACACCCAGCAGCCGCACCGTGGCTTTCCACTTGCCGGCATCATTACCTTCGGTAATCTTCGTGAAGGGCAGCACGACGTTCGAAGCGGCTCCGTAGGTATCGGTTGCGAAGTCGAGTGTTCCGGCTGCACCCGTCAGATGGGCAACAATCTCCGTGATGCGTCCGGCGGCATCACCTGTCGGCTCGACGACAAGCGTCAGCTCGCGTACCTGCTGCTTCATCGCGGCGGTCAGCGGATAGTCAGTGTCCTTCTCTATCAGCACCTGCTGCACGCTGGTGAACAGCCAGCCCGGGGCATTGCTGATGAAGGCTCCTGCAACGGCGTCGTTGCCCGTGGCTGCTGCAACGGTGGCGGTGGTGCCGCTAACGGTGATTCCTTCAGCCGGATTCCACACCGCAAGGGTGTAGCTGCCAGGATCAAACAGATGGTCGGGGGCATGGGTGGCGGAAGTCTCCGTCCCGGTATAGTCGCCCATGGTGACCGTCCATGTGGCAGGTATGTCGATACCCTCGCCGCGGGCCGACCAGTCGGCTGTAACCGAAATCATTCCGTGGTCGGGGTGCGGCGTGTCATAAAGCGTGTCCTTCACACAGGAAGAGAGCAACAATGCCGTCAGTATGATTGTATATATCTTTTTCATAAGAAATATTTAATTTTTAATTCATAATTCTCAATTCTTAATTCTTAATTTATAATTATCTCATCTTCCATACCAATGTCACACCGGCATTGATGGGTCCCCACCAGTCTTTTGTCTCGTTGCCGCGGCGCACGCGCACACCGTCGATGACTTCATATTTCTCAAAGTCGGCGTTAAGATAGCCCAGACCGATGCCGAAGTCGAGAGCCAGAGCCTTGCCGAGCCGCAGCTGGTAGCCGGCGGTGAGTCCGCCGCCAATCAGGTCGCCCTGACGGCCCGTTTCGGAGAGCTTATAGTTGAACTCGCCCGTCTTGAACATAGCGCCCAGATACCATGCCTTGCTGCTGCCTATATAATAGCGCACCTCGGGCATAACCTCCCACAGAGCGTAGCGGCGGTCTTTGTCGTTCCAGCTCCATGATGTCCATGAGCCGTTGACCAGTAAGCCCCACGACGGGCTGATGCGCCACTCGATGCCGAGGTCGGGCGTAAGCGTGGCCCAGCGCAGCAGGTTGAAGCGGAAGGCGAAGCCCCCTCCAACCTCCCCCCGATGGGGGAGGCTCAAGCCTTCTGATTCCGCTTGGGAGTTGTCTGAGGCTTTGCCAGCAGTATCATCTGAGACCTTGCCGACAGTATCATCTGAGACTTTGACATCAGTATCATCTGAGGCTTTGACATCCATAGCCTCATCCACACGGGAGAGGTTGGTGGGGGCTTTCACTCTCACCACCACATAGTCGCCGTCAGTGGGATGGTTGGCTGTGACGAAGCAGTCTTCAGTAAGGTTTCTCCTTATTATAAGTTCTGACTTCACACGGTTTGAACGTATGGCAGCTGTGGCGAGGTTTTCTTTTTCGCTGCCCATGGAGCTACAGTATCCGTCGACATAGACAGGCACTGTGCCGTCGGTTATTCCAGGCATGAGCCGGTCGATGCAGTCGAGCAGGCGCGCCAGTTCGTTTTCGTTGTCATACATAGGCACATAGAACATATCCTTCTGAGGCAAGAAGCGGAACGTGTAAACCGTGTCGGCCCCGGAGTTGCCCTGTGCTGCAACAGGCGAAAACGCTGCCGTAATGAATAGAAAAAGTGTCAATAATAATGTTTTTTTGCTCATACTTTATATATTTCTGGATTATACGCATTAGATTTTCGGTGTATAAAGTAAGTAAAAATATTCATGTTTCAATAATTTTTTTTTAATAAAAAATGTTTTAATTGTCAAAATCGCATATTTTTGTCGTTTTAGCAGTTTTATTTTTGACGTTTCAGCACTTTTTTGACGTTTCAGCACTTTTTGCTATTGTGTTCCTTGGGGGGATAAAAGGGGGGATAATTGAAAATTGAGAAGTGAGAATTGAGGATTGAGAAGTGAGAATTGGGGATTGAAGTTCGGCGCAAGCCAATTATGAAATGCTTTGTGGTGATTGGAATTTTTTTGTAGGGAATCGTTGTAGAGAAACAACAAGGATAATGTTCTGGCGGATATGACAAATTAAGTGAAGAACGAAGAGTGAAGAGTGAATAATTCATATGCATTGTGGTGATACAAAATTTTCCGAGACTCCGAGACCCGAGACTCATACCTATTAATCAAAAAATAGGAAGTAATCGGATTGAAAATCCTTATACTTAATTCCGGCAGATTACAAATCAGCCGGCACATTAGTCTTGTTGCTACAGAATTGTAAAGAAACAGCAAGGCTATTGTTCTGTCGGATATGCTATCCGACAGCATAAAGTATAAGGATCTGTGATCCGAGACTCATACCTATTAATCAAAAAAATAGGAAGCAAGCGGATTGAAAATCCTTATACTTAATTCCGGCAGATTGCAAATCAGCCGGAACATTAGCTTTGTTGCTACATATCCGTCGGCACAATGAGTGGTGATACTTGTTATAAAAAAGGCACTCACTTAGAATACATGTTTTAAAGTAGCACCTCTTCGGGTGCATGCTTATCTTAGCAGAACAACCGGGCGTGGCTTCGCAAAGCTTCGCCACACCCGGTTACAAAAGTGTAGCCCTACGGGCTATTGCAAATCTGCCGGCACATTAGTCTTGTTGCTACATATCCCGACGGCACTGATTACAAATCTTTATATTCGTATTAATGTGATTTTGGCTTAATAAACCTGACATAAAAGAAACGGACAATCTTTCCAAGCAGATTATACCTGAATCCGTGGTCGGTCAAGGCCGCAGGGTTTAACTGGTTTTCCACCTCATCATCGGCCTCAACAACATCCTTTCTGACATCCAGCTTTCTACAGACAAAGTCACGGTCGTATTCATAATGGCCGAACACCGACATAGAATGAAAGTGAGTGCCGTTGTTTATGCCGCAGTTTCTTACCAATGTCTGCGTAGGACTCAGGCACAATCCGTTGTTTGTGCGTATGTTTATGTTCCAGCAGATATCCCAAGGTATGGGGTTACGGTCTAACGACTCAAGACAATGGAAACGACCGCCATACTCTATCTGCCTTATCATGTCCGGAGTCATTTTGCGCAATGCCTCTTCACGGCTCTTAAAATGAACGAAACAGCCATTCCATCGGTCTGCCCATGTGGCCCACCCCCAACCGGCCATATGGCGTGTGAAATAAACATCACCCTTATACGGAACATCAAGATGCGTAAAACCGCTTATGTGCATCACTCTTTTTGTGTCCTTATAAAAGTCTAACGCGTCATTCATGTATTCCAGAAAATAAGGCGACGTGCAAATATCATCCTCAAGAACAATAACTCTGTCATAATCCGACAATATCTGCGATATGCCTTCAATGATGTTGCGCTCAAGATAATAGTTGACCTCACGTTCTATAAGCGTAACCTTTTTCAAGTTAAAACTGCCGGTTCTGAAGAAATTGCGCACAGCATTGACCTGCTGCCATGAAGCTTCGTCCTTGCCTCCGTCTGAAAAGACATAAAGTTCCGTATCGTCAGCCAACGTATTCTTTGTCAAACACTCTATTGTCTTCATCACGTTGTCAAGACGATTATAAACAAACATTGCTATAGGCGCACAGTTTCTGTCCATATTTTTTATTACGGTTTTTCTCCACAAATTTATTAATAATTTCTGCTTTTACAAAACATACAACAGCAAAACCAGAAAGTTATGCACATAAATTTAACTATATACCCTTTTAACGATATTTAGATGCGGCTCGGCCATAAAAATAAAACGGGTTTTATTTTATATTGCACTCGCCTTTCACTATCTTTAAATAAGATAGGATGCGGCTCGGCCATAAAAATAAAACAAGTTTTATTTTGTATTGCACTCGCCTTTCACTATCTTTGTAAAAAATAAGGATGACGGGCCGTTGTATGGTATATAGTTGTCAGCCTTGAAAGTGTCTAATAATAATGCAAACACCATAATTATGTTTACCATAGTTATTCCTCTCTACAATAAAGGCCAAAGCGTAAAGCGCAGCATCTGCTCAGTGCTGAATCAAAGTTTCAGCAACTTTGAGATTGTAATTGTTGACGACGGAAGCACAGACAATAGCGTTGAAGTCGTAAAATCTTTTAAAGATGACAGAATAAAGATTGTACGCCAGGCAAATGCCGGGGTGTCGGCAGCACGAAACCACGGCATAGATATTGCGTCCGGCCAATTCATAACTTTTCTTGATGCCGACGACGAATATGAGCCGAATCATCTGGAGACTTTAAGAAAATTGATTGACGAATATCCCGGTTACAACGTTTATGCTACATCTTATAAAATAAGAGAAGCAGGAAATGAGGAAAGACCCAAGATAAGGAATCTTGTGTTCAAAGAATCTCACAAAGACGGAGAAGGCGTGGTAAAAAGCTATTTTCATGCAGCAGCAAGCATGCACATGCCCGTACATATATGTTCGCTTGCGATAAGGCGCGAAGCTTTAGGCAGCATAAGATTTCCTGTAGGCGTTAAAGCAGGAGAAGACCTTTACATGATAGCACGGCTCATGACAGAAAACGACATGGTGTTTTCATTCTCATACACATACATATATAACTTTGAGGAAACCAACCGTGTGATGCGCACTCACGAAAAGGTTGACGAATATTTCGACAATCTGCTGAAACTTAACTGTAAAGACAAATACCTGCGCAGCTATATAGCACTGTGGCATACACGCCGGGCGGTTTATGCGCTGCGATTCAACGACACCCAAACCATATTCTTCCATCTTTGGCGGAGTATCAGGGTAAAACCTTTACAGACAAAGATTTTCAAGGCTATGTTGAATGCTATGCTTAATCGTAAATAATCTGTTTTAATGTTATGGCGGATATGCTATTGAATAGTCTTACCAGTTCGAAATTGGCTGCAAGAATAATAGCTTTCGTGGTTTAATTTTTCTATCAATTCGCCATAATCTATAAAAAGACAAATCATAACTCTCAATTCTCAATTATTCTTCGTATTTTTGCAATGTTAACAATTTTGCCATAAACAGATATGCAAAATAAGAAGAAACGGGTTTTTCATATAGTGTCGCATTTCGATGTGGGCGGAGCCGAGAGAGTGGCCGTGAACATAGCCAAGTCGCAGACTGAAGGCTTTGAATATCACGTGGTAGAACTGATACGCGCACACTCGGCGTTCACCAAGGTGTTTATAAAGGAACTCGAAGACGCAGGGATAAAATATCACCGGGGGCTGGTGCCAGAGGTGCATTTCCACTATCTGTTTGAGCGTCTCGCCGCAGTTACCTTTCCACTGTGGTTCATCTTTCTGTTTCTGAGATACCGCCCGGCAGTGATACACAGCCACACCGAGATGCCCGACCTTGCCGTCTATTCGTTCTTCAAAGTGTTTCCGACGCTGCTCAGAGACTGCAAGGTGGTGCGCACGATACACAACACAAGGTTGTGGACAGGCATAAAGAAAACTGGAGGGGGGGTGGAAAAGTTTTTTATACGCAACAATTCAAACATTGCCATATCAGTGGCCGTGCGCGACAACTACGCGGCAGAATATCACCAGACTGCACCTATTATATATAATGGTGTGGCTCCGTCGACTCAGAAACCGTTTGACGGAATTGTTGAAGGCAAGAAGAACATTCTGTTTGCCGGACGACTTGAACCACAGAAAGGCATCGACGTGCTCGTGGAGATTATCAGCAGACTGAGCGGCGACAGCCGTTTCTTCTTCCACGTGGTGGGCGACGGCAGCATGCACGCCTTTGTGCAAAGCAAGCTCGGCGGACTGCCAAACGTGAGCCTGCGCGGCCCTATACACGGACTGCCGGCATATCTGTCATCGTTCGACTATCTGCTCATGCCGTCGGTGTTTGAAGGTCTGAGCATAATGTCGCTTGAGGCAAGCATGGAGGCACTGCCCGTGATAGCCAACAGCTGCCCCGGACTGCGCGACACCCTGCCCGACGACTGGCCGCTGAAGGTGAACGGCAACAGCATCGACGCCTACATGCACATATTCAACGACATTGTGGCAAAGGAAGACAAAGACAAGTTAGGCCGCATCGCCCGCGACTTTGCCGCCGCAAAATTCGGCGTAAGGCAGATGCAGACAAGCTACGAGAAGGTGTACGGCTGACCTGATGACGCCATGCAGGCCTCAACGCCTGCACCAACAGGCACATAACGCCCGGCAGGACGGCCCATGTTTAGCTACTTTTTACGAAGCCATGCGGCAAAAACATAAAAAAGCATTACCTTTGCATCAAACTGATTTACGCGGAAAAGATATGAAACGAATTACCGACATAGCCGAACTGCGCAAGGTGCAGACGGGCATACTCGACGACATACACAGATTCTGCACTGCCAACGGAATAATGTATTTTCTGTCGTGCGGCACTCTTATAGGAGCCGTGCGCCACAAGGGATACATACCATGGGACGACGACCTCGACCTGTATATGCCGAGAAAAGACTACGACAGATTTGTGAAGCTCTATACTGACGCAGGCGGACGCTACCGCGTGCTCGACCCGAAGAAGGAGAAAAACTACTTCTACACATTCGCGAAGGTGGTAGACACACGCACGCTGCTCGTTGAGACAGAAACAGAAGGATACCAGATTGGCGTTTACGTAGACATATTCCCCGTAGACTACGTCAGCGACAACGAGGCCGAAAGGCAGCGCATATTCAAGCGCAAGCGGCTGCTGTATAAGATAAGGCGATGCAAAATTTCAAAGAGAAACTATCTGAAGTCGGCACTGGCCTACTATTGCTACAAGATGCTGCCCGTAACCGTGGGCATGCTAAACGGCATGATTGAGCGCATGGTGGTAAGACGGGAGCCTACAAACACCGTAGCCAACATGACCGAAGCCGGTCCGTCGGTAAAGGGATGCATGCCGGCAAAGGACATAGAGGGCGACGTTGACATTGAGTTTGAGGGAAAAATGTATAAGACCATGGCAGGATATAAAGACTATCTGAGCCGCACCTACGGCGACTATATGAAGCTGCCGCCCGTGGACCAGCGCGTAACCCACAGCTTCGAGGCTTACTGGACCGACGGCAACGAGCCGAAAGACGGCGAATAGCATCAAGAAAAAGAAAAAACGATTTAGACATAAGAGAAAAGAAAAGCCGGGCAATGGTCATTGTCCGGCTTTTCTTGTATTGTCGCAACTGACACCTGGTCATGAAATCTTGCTCATTCCCCACTCGTAAACCTTGTCAATAACCGGACAAGGTATATGTTTTTCTTTTGCCAGATTGCGTATTATGGCAAGTCCGTAGGGAAAGTCCTCGGTGAAATATCTGCTCGAGAAATCGGGAACATAGCCCCCGTCGACCTTCTTCATTGGCGACGGTATGCCCTTGAAGGCTTCTATGGAGCGCAGCTTTGCCGCAAGGGAGGCGGCGTCGGTGCTCTCGTAATATTCGAGCACGCCGGGTATGCATCCTGGCGAAACGGGAAGCACACGGAGCAGCAGGCTAAGCTCGTTGTCCATGGCGATATAAATGGCTGCCGCCTCTTCGGTCCATTCCTCATAGAACATGCTGTTGCGGCTGTAGACATCACCCGGCTTCCAGTCTTTCCACATGCTGTAAAGACGCGAGGGATGGAGCAGCGGATTGCTGTTGGTGAGACTCACCTCATACATATTGTCAAGAAGAGTTACCGGAGTGGCCATGAGGCGCTCTATGTCGCTACGCAGCTGTTCGGGATGCTCCACGTTGTCCGTGCCTATGCTCAGCGACTTTTTATACCCAAGGAGCGAAGCCCTGTGGCCATACTCCGATGTGCGGGCTATGAAGGGCACGCGCTGAAAGCCGAAAAGAGGTGTGCCGGAAGGCAGCAGGCGCCTGGCATGGAAATAAAAGCCCGTGCTCGACACGATGCTGCCCACAACCGTGGAGGCAGAGAGATGCGGACATATTTCGCTGAGCGTAGACTCTATCGAAAAGCCGGGAAGGCAGAGCAGAACGATATCGGCACCGGGCACCACCTCGGCGGCATCGGCCGACACGCTGGCCAGACGGCCCTCGAGCGTGCCACGGTCAGGAGTGTCGACAAGCAAAGTTTCGCCCCACTGAGCCGGGCGGCGCGTAAGTATTCTCACTTCATCGGTGCCGGCTGCGGCAATAAATCCGGCTGTTACATGTCCGAGGTTTCCACCTCCGCAGATACATATTTTCATGTCGTGCGTATTGTTGTGTTATTGTTTGTCTAAAGCCAGCAGTGCATCCACAAGCCTGTCGTTGTCGGCCGTGTCTCTCACTGATATCCTGACAAAGTTCTTGCCCTCAAGGAAGGTTTTAGTGTTGCAGTCTTTTATCATTATATTAAACTGCGCCAGGAGCTTCTTTGCCAGTTCGTGCGACGTGAACTTGCCAAGCACCTCACAGCAGAAATAGTTGGCCTGCGACGGCAGTACACGCATGTAAGACACTGTCTGCAAGCGCTTCATGAAACGTGCCCGTTCGCTAATAAACTTATGGCAGGCTTGGGTGTAGTCGGCCTGATATTTGTTGAATATCTGCATGTAGAACTCGGCAAACGAATTGATGTTCCAGATGCTTACATCCTTCTTCACACGGCTGATAAGCTGCTCGTCGGCAGACGCCATTATGCCAAGGCGAAGACCGGGCACACCGTATGACTTGGATATGCTCTTGATGACAACAAGGCGGGGATTGTCCTCGAGCGTTGAGTTGCGCAGCAGCGTGTTATGCTCAAAGTCATCGCTGAAGTCGACAAACGACTCGTCAACAACGAGCCTTATGCCCTGCCCGGCGCACCAGCGGCTAAGGCGCAAGACATCGTCTGCCGGAATGAAGTTGCCTGAAGGGTTGTCGGGATTGATAAGCAGAAGACTCTTTATGCCGCTGCCTTCGAAGAAACGCATAAGGTCGTCGGCGGTATAAGACAGGTCATTGTTATCGGGATAAAACGCCACGATGTCGTCCTTACTGAGGCGGTGGGGATATTCCTCAAACGTAGGGAACACCACGCCCGTAAGTCCTGCCGACTGCTCCATGAGGCTCTTGATAAGCTCTGCCGCACCGTTGCCCACAACGACAAACTGCTGCCTGATGCCGAAATACTTGCCGGCCAGCAGCGAGTTGACATACATGCCCGACGGATATTCGCGCATGAGCGTGTCAAAGTTGGCCTTCATCTCCTCGGTGAGCTGCTCGGGCGGGAAGTAAGGGTTGACAAGATAGCAGAAGTCGAGCATCTTCGGGAAGCGCCAATGACCGCCGTAGCGGTAGTTATAGCGGCGCATCATCTCCTCGTCCTCGGCAAAGAGCGTCTCGGCAATGTCAAGGTCCTGCACGTCGTCAATCTCATACCATTTCTCGTTTCCAACAGGAAGCGCCTTAAGGTTAGAATTGTCGAGCAGCGTTATCACGCGCAGCACCTGCTCATAATATTCGTTGTTGCCCAAGGCCTTGCAGTAAGCATCGAGGAAAGGAACATACTGACGGCACGAAAACTCACGGCTGAACTTATAGATGTTTACCGTTTTATAGTAATCATCGACATCCTCAAACCTGAAAGCCTTCTTAGGGACAAAGTTCACGATATTGCGCTCCTTGTCTATCCTTACCATCGTTCCGTCCATCCACGACTCATATTTAGCCACAAGTGCAAGGTTGGGATGCGGGTCGTTCAATATCATGGGCAGCATGCGGTCGGAGAAAATAAGGTCGGACTCTATAAGCAGCGTATCGTCCTGCTGCAGCTGCTCCTTGGCCAGCGAAAGCGAATAAATATTGTTTGTCTTGTTATATATAGGATTCTCCACATACTCTATGTTGAGCCTGCCGTCGTACCTGTTGCCTATATGGGCCTTTAGTTCACTGCCCTTATATCCCACAACGATAACCACGCGCCGCAAGTCAAGACGCGCAAGCTGTCCGAGCATACGGTCAATCAGTTTCACGCCGTTGACCTCTACCATACATTTAGTGTTGTTCTTGGTGTATTCGCCAAGTCTGCGCCCAAGTCCGGCCGCAAGGATTATTGCCTGCATAACAAATAGTCTTAAAAATTTGGATATCCGGCAGAAGCTTCAAGTGCCGCAGCACCATCAGGGCCGCTTACATATTCAGCATGCAAACAACGCCTAAGTCCAAAGCTGCACATTCTGCCGCCACAATCTGATTATCTTTCTGTCGGCAAAGATAATGAAAGGTGAGAGCAAAGCAAAATAAAAAACATAGTTTTTTTACTTTTTGCTTAGCCGAGCCGCATCTTATCTTATGAAAAGATAATGAAAGGTGAGAGCAAAGCAAAATAAAAAACACAGTTTTTTTACTTTTTGCTTAGCCGAACCGCATTTATTCTGCTGAAAAGGCATCAGGTTTTACGCTATACGACGCTCATCGGTAGTTAAACTAAGTTAATTAAATATAATACAACACATTCAACGCCCTTCCCTGCGAACGAGTTATAATAAAAATATGTACCTTTGCAGTCCGATTATTAAGGGGATAACTCTTAGAACCCCGGAACGGAGTGTTAATAGTCGTACTTTTGGCCGAGTGCGACGGTTAGTGAATCGCCGTTCAAGCAATAATGAATTTAAAAACGTTTTTTAGTAGTAATTTTAAAATTAAAAATGAACACTTTAAGTTACAAAACTATTTCCGCAAATAAGGAAACAGCAAAGAAAGAGTGGGTTGTTATCGACGCCACAGACCAGGTAGTTGGCCGTCTTTGCTCTAAGGTTGCCAAGATTCTGCGTGGAAAGTACAAACCTAACTTCACTCCTCACGTAGACTGTGGTGACAATGTTATCATCATCAATGCCGCTAAGGTGGTATTCACTGGCAAGAAAGAAACCGACAAGGTGTACACCCGTTATACTGGTTATCCTGGCGGACAGCGTTTCAACACTCCTGCCGAGCTGCGCAAGCGCAAGGACGGTGCAGACAAGATTATCCGTCACGCAGTTAAAGGCATGCTGCCCAAAGGCCGTCTCGGACGTCATATCTTGAACAATCTTTATATATTCGATGGCACAGAGCACGATATGCAGGCTCAGCAGCCAAAAGCAATTGATATTAACCAGTATAAATAATTAAGCAATAATGGAAGTAGTTAATGCAATAGGTCGCCGTAAAAGTGCCGTGGCACGTGTTTACGTAAGCGAAGGTACAGGCAAAATTACAATAAACAAGAAAGACATTACAGAATATTTCCCATCAGCTATTCTGCAGTATGTTGTTAAGCAGCCTCTGCAGCTCCTTGACGTAGCTGAGAAATATGATATAAAGGTGAACCTCGATGGTGGTGGTTTCACAGGTCAGAGCCAGGCTCTGCGCCTCGCCATTGCACGCGCACTCGTTAAGATCAACGAGGAAGACAAGAAGAATCTGAAAGATCACGGATTCCTTACTCGTGACGCACGTGCCGTTGAGCGTAAGAAACCGGGTCGTCCGAAGGCTCGCCGTCGCTTCCAGTTCAGTAAGCGTTAATATCTGGCGGAAACTGTTCCTAAAGATAAAGGCATGCCTGTGGAAGCGTCGTCACAAGGCTTTATTCACCTTGTGTACGGCGAAGCCCCAAGTCTGCCGACCGAACATTGTTTAGCATCTAAACCGATAAGACCCGCCACAACGGCGATAATCGGAAAGCGCTCATGGCCATGCCGCGGTGCTAATGCCGCAGAGCGGTTACCTGTCGGTTGGTTCTAACAAAACTAAAAAGAAAGTAAACAAAACAATTAAAAAGAAAAGAAAATGTCAAGAACAAATTTTGATATGTTATTGCAGGCTGGCTGCCACTTTGGCCACCTGAAACGTAAGTGGAATCCCGCAATGGCTCCTTATATCTTCATGGAGCGCAACGGCATCCACATCATCGACCTTCACAAGACTGTAGCCAAGATTGACGAGGCTGCAGACGCACTGAAGCAGATTGCCAAGTCAGGAAAGAAAATCCTGTTCGTTGCTACTAAAAAACAGACAAAGGACGTTGTAGCTGAGAAGGCTGCGTCTGTAAACATGCCTTACGTTATCGAGCGCTGGCCGGGCGGTATGCTCACCAACTTCCCGACAATCCGCAAGGCTGTTAAGAAGATGGCCAACATCGATAAACTGATGAACGACGGAACTTACTCAAATCTCTCTAAGCGTGAGATTCTGCAGATCACACGTCAGCGCGCTAAGCTCGAGAAGAACCTCGGTTCTATTGCTGACCTGACTCGTCTGCCTTCTGCTCTGTTCGTTATCGACGTTATGAAAGAGGCTATCGCAGTTAAAGAGGCTAACCGCCTGGGTATTCCTGTATTTGCAATCGTTGACACCAACTCTGATCCTAAGGATGTTGACTTCATGATTCCTGCTAACGACGACGCAAAAGACAGCGTTGAGGTTATCCTGAACGCTTGCTGCGCTGCTATCGCAGAGGGTCTTGAGGAGCGCAAGGTAGAGAAGGCTGACGAGAAAGCTGCAAAAGAGCAGGCTGAGGCTAACGCTATAGAGGACAAACCGAAGCGCGCACGCAAGGCTCGCAAGGATGCTCCTGCTAAAGAGGAAGAGGCTGCTAAGGCTGAAGAAACAGCTGAAGAGGCTCCCGCTGAGGCTTAATATCTGATTTTAACTAACTTAAAATAGAAAATACGAATTATGGCTGTATCAATAGCTGATATACAGAAAATCCGCAAGATGACCGGTGCCGGTCTTGCAGATTGCAAAAAAGCCCTCACAGACGCTGAAGGCGACTTTGACAAGGCAGTACAAATCATCCGTGAGAAGGGTCAGGCTATCGCTGCTAAACGTAGCGACCGCGAGACATCTAACGGCTGTGTACTCGTTAAGGCTGACAATGGTTTCTCTGCCATGATAGCCCTGAAGTGCGAGACCGACTTCGTTGCTAACGGTAAAGACTTCATCGCTCTGACACAGAGCATCCTTGATGCTGCCGTTGCTGCCAAGGCTAAGACTCTTGACGAAGTTAAGGCTCTGCCTCTGAACGGAAGCACTGTTCAGGACGAGGTTATCGCACGCTCTGGTATCACAGGCGAGAAGACCGAACTTGACGGATATCTCTATCTCGAAGGCGACAACGTGTCTGTTTATGACCACATGAACAAGCACTTGCTCTGCACAATGGTTCAGACTAACAAGCCGGCTGAAGAGCAGGCTCACGCTGTTGCTATGCAGGTAGCAGCTATGAACCCTGTTGCTCTCGACGAGGCAAGCGTTCCTCAGGAAGTTAAAGACACTGAGCTGACTGTTGCTATCGAGAAGACAAAAGAGGAGCAGATCAACAAGGCTGTAGAAGCTGCCCTGAAGAAGGCTGGCTTCAATCTCTACATCGCTGAGAACGAGGAGCACATCGCTGAGGGTATTGCTAAAGGCAACATCACAGAGGCTCAGGCTGAAGAGATACGCAAGATAAAGAAAGAAACAGCTGAGCAGAAGGCTGCCAACATGCCCGAGCAGATGGTTCAGAACATCGCTAAGGGCCGTATGGCTAAGTTCTACAAGGATTCTTGCCTGCTCAACCAGGAGTTCATCCAGGACAGCAAGCAGACTGTTGCTCAGTATCTGCAGGCTGCCGACAAGGAGCTCACAGTTGTTGCTTTCAAGCGTTTCACACTCCGTGCTGAATAATCCTTAAAGCAAAACAATAAACAAAAAGCTGTCTCAAACATTTTGGGGCAGCTTTTTTTATGCCTTGTTACATATACACAAAGACATTGAGAATAAATCAGGGATCCTGACTGTAAGTATATGCAATAAAAGTTTCTGAATAAACTTATCACTCGTCACATTTGTCTTTAATAAACTGAATGATAGACACATACAGCGTGACGTGTTGCCTTGTTAAACTCGTCACACCGGTACAAAACAGAAATTAGTTGAAGATAAGCCTGAAGATAGTCAGTCGGTTAGCCCTGTCGGTAACAAGAGAGATAAAGCCGTTACTCACACGCATTATCTGTCTGGATATAGAAAGCCCTATGCCGCTGCCTTCTTTCTTTGTCGTAAAGAAAGGCACAAATATGTGAGAGGCCACATCGTCGGGTATCATCGGGCCGTCATCTATTACGTCTATCACCACGGTGTCGTTCTCGCCGGTGTAAGCCTTCATCCATATATGTCCACCGGCATATACAGCCTCGGCAGCATTTTTCAACAGATTAGACACCACCCTGCTTATAAGTCCCTCATCGGCATATACAATAAGATCGCCCGGAAGTACGTCGGCCTCAACAGTGCAGCCGTCTTTAAGATACTGTCTGGCAAGACTCGCCATCCGCTCAAGAAACGGCTTAACGTAAAAGAGCGTAGGCTGCGGCGCAGGAACATGGGTAAATCGGCGGTAGTTCTCAACAAACCTGACCAATTCCTTGCCTGTGCGGTTGATTACCGAAAGTCCTTCATGCTGTTCGCCTTCCGAATGGCGGAGCAGCGTATCACTGAGCGACACAATAGGCGTTACGGTATTCATGATTTCGTGAGTAAGCACACGTATTAGCTTAACCCACGAGTCGATTTCCTGATTGGCAAGCTCGCCCTTGATGTCGCTGAAGGCAACAATCCTCACACGGCGCCCTTTCAAGAATGTGTTGGTTTCGCGCGACGAGAAATTTTTCATCGTCTCCTTTATCTGGTCAACGTGCGTTATCACCTCACGCTGCAGAAGTTTCTGTGCAGCACGGTTGTAGCGCAGCACCACCCCACGGCCTTCCTCAACCACGATAATGCCCGTGTCGACAGAATCAAGTATAAGTTCAAAGTATTTCTCTCGCTCCATCTGCTCGTCGCGCGCATGCATCAGTATGTCTTTCACCCGGTTCAGCGACCTGTTCAGCACTCTGTCGCCTGCCGCCTTGTCGCCCTCGGCAAAGCGGAAGCTATAGTCGCCGTTGTCGATAGCGTTGAAAAGGAAGGTTACCTTTCTGACGGTCGACCTGTAGCGCCGCCAGAAATACAGACAGCCTGCGGCCGCAACGACGGCAAACAGGAGCAGAAGAGCAATATCAAAGTCCATACTTCTTTATTTTGTTATACAATGTCTGGCGCGACACGCCAAGTCTCGACGCCACCTGCGACAGGTTGCCGTCACACTCGCGTATTGTCTTTTCTATCAGCCGGCTCTCCATCTCGCCTATAGTCTGCACGCCTTCCATAGGCTTCTCCGCAACAGACGCGCTGCCGCTTATGTCCTGCTCGCCTATCTCCCTGCCGTCGCTCAATATCACGGCCTTCTCTATTGCGTGCTGCAGTTCGCGGATGTTGCCATACCACGGCATATCCTTTATTTTCTGTTCGGCAGCCGGCGTAAGCTCCATTGCGGGCTTGTTATACATAGCCGCATATCTGTTGAGGAAGAGGCGCGCCAGCGCCGGAATGTCTTCTCTGCGCTCACGGAGCGAGGGCAGATGCAGATGTATCGTGTTGATGCGGTAGAGCAAGTCTTCGCGAAACTCGCCCTTAGCCACCATATCGCTGAGGTCGCGGTTTGTGGCGCATATCAGTCTGACGTCGATAGGTATAGGCACACTGCCGCCCACGCGCACAATGCTCCGGCGCTGCAAGGCTGTCAGCAGCTTTGCCTGCAATGCGTAGCTCAGGTTACCTATCTCGTCGAGAAACAGCGTGCCGCCTTCAGCCAGTTCAAACTTGCCTGCCTTGTCAGCCTTGGCGTCGGTGAATGCCCCTTTGACATGGCCGAACAGCTCGCTCTCAAACAGCGTCTCGCTCACGGCTCCCATGTCTATCGTCATCAGACTCTTGCCGCTACGATGCGACAGACGGTGAATCTCGTTGGTCAGCACCTCCTTGCCCGTGCCGTTCTCGCCGGTTATCAGTATGTTGGCGTCGGTCGCCGCCACCTTAGTTACCATAAGTCTGAGTTCCTGCATGCACGGAGCCACGCCCCAGTACATGCCGCTCTCGCCGCTGCCGGCATCAGAGCCGCCGGCCGACTTGCTGCACGCCTCCTTCAGCGTGGCTATCAGCTTGTCGTTGTCAAACGGCTTTACGATGAAGTCAGTGGCGCCCGCCTTAATCCCGCTCACGGCCAGTTCGATGTCGGCATAAGCCGTAAACAGCACCACCTTGGCCTGCGGACGCATCTTCTTGATCTGTCCGAGCCAGTAAAGTCCTTCGTTGCCGCTGTTTATTCCGCTCTGAAAGTTCATGTCGAGCAGCACCACGTCGGGCTTGTCCTCACGCAGGTGCGCCGGAATATTGTTCGGATTGGCTATGGCGACAATATGCTCAAAGGTGTTCTCGAGCAGCATCTTCACAGTGGTCAGGATGTTGCGGTTGTCGTCTACAATAAGTATTGTTCCCTGTTTCATTTCAATGCAAAGATAGGTTGTATAACCGACAAAAGCAAGAGTGTGTAAAGTTTTTGGACACTAAATTTTCAGATATTCACAAATAATATCACTATATGCCACCTTCATGCCCCATCACACGCACAGCCAAACGGCTCGCGGCACGGCTAAAAGCAGCAAGACAGCCTGCATAAAGCCATTTTCCAGCCTCAACCGTGCCTGTTGTCTAATTTTTATACGCCAGTGTCTAATTTTTGGACACTCACAAAAACGCGGATTCGCCGTATCTACCTGATATACTGCAACATAGGCATTTTGGCACGGTTTTGGCAATGATAATGGTGTATGAATATGAAAATTGCCATAATTACTCTCGCACTTGCCGCCCCTGGGGCTGCCGGCGCACAACAGGAATGGTCGCTCGACCGCTGCGTCAGTTATGCCATTGAGCATGCTACCGAAGTGGGACGCGAGCGTATCGAGCAGAAACAGGCCCTGACGGAATACCGCACCTCGCTGCTCGATTTCCTGCCAAGCGTCTCGGCCCAGGTGAGCGGACAGTACAACTGGGGACGAAACATCGACCCGGAGACCAACACATATAACAACGTCACCACCTTCAACAACGGCTACCAGATAAGTGCGTCGCTGCCCGTGGTTGACTGGGGGCACACATGGAACGCGTTCCGCAAGGCCCGCATAACCAAGAACACGGCTGCCACGGCGCTGCAGAAGGCTAAGGACGACAAGGCCATAGACGTGATGCAGAAGTTTGTCGACGCCGTGTATGCCATCAAGTCGATAGAACTTACCGACAGAAAGCTTGCCGACTCGAAGGCTCTGCTGGCAAAGACGCGCAGACTGTACGAACTGGGCGAGAAGAGCCGGCCGGACGTGGTGCAGATGGAGAGTCAGGTGGCTGAGGACGACTACAACCTGCTGCACCAGAAGAACCTGGCACGCACCGCCCTTATTGCCCTGAAGACGGCTATGAACTATCCTGCCGCCGACTCGCTCAACCCCGACTGCTCGATGGCTGCGCTTACGTCGCAGATACCCTCAAGTCTCACGGTGGACAGCATGGCGCTGAGCGGCAAGCCCGACATAATAATGGCAGAGGCCAACGTCGAGAAGGCAAGGCTCGAATGGAAAATAAGACGTGCCGACCTGCTGCCGCAGCTGTCGCTGGGTGCCGGCGTATCAACCAACTACTACATAAATCTCTCTCAACATCAGGACAGACTGCCGTTCAGGTCGCAGTTTCGCAACAACCTGGGCGAGTATGTCTACCTTACACTGTCTATCCCCATCTTCTCTCCTTCCACATGGAGCTCGGTAAAGCGCGCCAAGGCCGACTATCAGCTCGCCATGCTCGACGCACAGGACGCACGGCGCAAGCTGAACGACGCCGCCCTGCAGGCCGTAACCGACTATGAGGGCTACCAGAAGGAAGTGAGACAGATGGAGAAGAAGGTGGCTGCCGACTCGCTAGCCTACCGCCTGTCTTACCGCAAATATGAGGAAGGCATGCTCTCTACGTTCGACATACACGAGGCGGCACAGACTTATCTCGAAAGCAGCATAACGCTGCTGCAGTTGAGGATGCTGCTCGCCATAAGGCAGAAACTCGTAAGATACTACATAAACAACGAACCGCTATGGACATTAAACTGAAACAGAAGAAATACTGGATTCCAAAAAAATACTGGCTGTGGACCGGCGGAGGCGCACTTATAATAGTGCTGCTGATATGGCTCGCCACGATGAACTTCACGTCGACGCTGCGTGTCGACCGCCGCGGCCTCAGCATAGGCAAGGTAAGCAAGGCGCAGTTTGACGACTACGTGAGCGTAGACGGCAGCGTGGTGCCCATACAGGTGGTGCAGATTTCGTCGGAAGAAGGCGGCGTGGTGCTCGAAAAGGTGAAGGAGGAAGGCACACACGTGAGCAAGGGCGACGTGATAATACGCCTCAACAACTCTAACCTCGACCTCGAGATACTCAACGCAGAGAGCGAACTGGCTGAGAAGCAGAACATGCTGCGCAGCACGCGCCTGTCGATGGAACAGGACCGGCTGAACAACAGCAACGAGGCGCTGCAGCTGAGCATGGACGTAAAGACAAAGCGCAGGGCATACAACCACCAGGCGGCGCTGCAGAAGGAGGAGCTTAACTCGCGCGAAGACTATCTGAAGGCTAAGGAGGAATATGAGCTGGCTGTGCAGAAGGAGAAGCTGATAAGGCAGCGGCTCAAGAAGACCAACGAGCTTAACCGCTCACAGGTGGAGCAGATGGCTTCAGACCTGGCGTCGATGCGCAAGAACGTTGAGCTGGTGCGCGAGCGCAAGGCAAGGCTGAACGTGCGCTCTACAATAGACGGCGAGATTGGCCTGCTGGACGTAGAACTCGGCCAGAGCATATCGCCTGGACAGAAGATAGGCGTCATCAACGACCTGAGCGACTACAAGGTGGAAGCACAGGTGGACGAGCACTACATCGACCGAGTGCATGCCGGACTGTCGGCCACGTTCGAGCAGAACGGCAAGACATACCGCCTGACCGTGCGCAAGGTGTATCCGGAGGTGCGCGAAGGCCGCTTCAAGATAGACTTCACCTTCAGCGGCTCGCGCCCGAAGAACATACGCACGGGACAGACCTACTATGTCGACCTGCAACTTGGCGAGTCGAAAAAGGCAATAATCATACCCAAAGGCACGTTTTACAGCGTGACGGGAGGCTCGTGGATATTCGTTCTCGACAAGGACGGCCGCAAGGCATACAGGCGTAAGATACGCATAGGGCGGCAGAATCCGCAATATTATGAGGTGCTTGAGGGCCTCGAACCGGGCGAGCAGGTGATAGTGAGCGGATATGAGGGCTATAAGAACAACGAAATACTCATACTCGAATAATCACGCCAAACCTGACATGACGACAGAATGAGCCGTGTCTGACATCGGAAAAGATACATTACGGCAACCGTCAGATGTAAATATATTTCGCGTTGGCAACAGTGCCGCAAGACAACAGCCGCAAAGGCGTAATGCAAAAGGTGGTCTTTCGCACTGCAAAACATGGCCTTTCAGGCTGTAAAAGGGCACCTTTCAGAGGCTAAAAGACGGTCTTTTGCAATGCCTTGCGTAACCTTTTGATTATCAATCGGTTATAAACCAACAAACAAAATGCGGCAAACAGCACTGAAAAGGGCTGCAAAGCGCACGAAAAATGAAACATAATAACAGCATAAAATATGAGCAACTTCAACCTTAAAAGCTATTTCACGTTCCTCTCGAGGAACAAGACATACACGGCTGTGAACGTGTTCGGACTGGCCGTAAGCCTGACATTCGTCATCATCATCGGACTGTACACATGGCAGGAGTTCTATATCGACCACCAGCACAGCAAGGCAAAGCGCATTTACAACATAGGCCTCAACATGGACGACGGCACATGGCGAACAGCCAACTGCCACCACGCCGTGCTGCGATACCTGCGCTCACGGTATCCTGAAATAGAACAGACGTGCGGCTTCACAGCAGGAAGTCTGAAACTGAAAGATAACGGCAACTTTGTCAATCTATATGTTCTCGAGGCAGACTCGACGTTCTTCTCGATGTTCGACTTCCCCTTACTGCAGGGCAATCGCACAAACTGCCTCAAACAAAAGGGCAATATCGTGCTGACGGAGAGTGCCGCACGCCGCCTGTTCGGCAACACTGCGGTAATAGGCCGCACGCTGACAACAGCCGAAAACAATCATTTCCGTGTTACAGGCGTGGTTAAAGACTTCGACAACACCATAATAGACAAGGACATACAGGGCGTAATCGACTTCTCATACACCATCAACATGGCCAACATGGACGAAAATTTTCCGCACATGGTCAACATAACCGGTGCGGCATCGTTCGTGCAGGTGCGTGAGGGCTGCGACTTTGCAGCAAAGCAGAAAGACGTGGACGCCTACTTCCAGACGTTCTGGGAAGACCATCACCCTATCATAACACGCCTCGACAAGCTGTATTTTTCAGGGCTTGATGCCTTTCTTATGCAAATGGGTAATCTTACATTGGTAAAGATACTGCTCGCCGTGGGCATTGCGATACTTCTATTTTCCATAATGAACTACGTCAACCTGACCGTGGCACAGAGCGGATACAGGGCGCGCGAAATGGCCACACGGCGCCTCTTCGGCTGCACCAGGGGCACCGTCGGCGTAAACATGTTCACCGAATCGTTGACTATGTGCGTCATCTCCCTGCTCATAGCCGTGGCGTTGGCCTGTGCGTGTGCGCCATACGCAAGCCAGCTGCTTGACACAAAGCTCGACCTCAGCCTGCTTGCAAGTCCGCTTACTGTCGGCATCATGGCGGCTTTCATCCTGCTGGTGAGCCTCGCCTCAGGTGTGCTTCCGGCCACGATACTGTCAAGGGTAAAGCCCATCGAGGTGGTGCGCGGCACGTTCCGCAAGCATACCAAGATGATATTCTCGCGCGTTTTCATAACGGTGCAGAACATTATAACCATAACCATGCTGGCATGCGCCATGATAATGTCGATGCAGATGCTGCATCTTACAAAGGCACCGCTAGGCTTCAACACCGAGAACATTATCTGCATAGAATATCTTGACAACTACTCCAGCCAGAATTCAGGCGAATTTGAAGACCGTCTGCGCTCGTTGCCGTTCGTCAAGGCAGTGGCTCCGTCATGCGGAACTCCGGCTACAGGCGGCAACAACAACACCGTAACGTTTGACGGGGAGAAACGCGAATGGTCGTTCCAGTTCATCAGCGGCACACCCGAAATGATGAAAATATACGGCCTTACGCTGAAAAACGACCTGCACGCCAAAGGCGACAGCATTGTATATCTTAACGACATGGCGATGAAGGCATTGCAGATGAAACCCACGGACAGACACCTTAGCAGCCGCTACGAACAGATAAGGTATGGGTATTTCCGCAAGAATGCCGAATTCGGCGGCGTGCTCAACGAATTACGCATACGCAACATTCTCGAAGAGCAGCACCCTCTGCTCGTACAGGCGTGCAACAACATACAGAATCCGTGGAACATCTCAATCCTCGTCAGCGGCGACCCCGTGGAGGCATATGCCAAGATAAAGGATGTATATAAGGAAGTGTTCCACGAAGACATCGATGAGTCCAGTTCGCCGTTCGTAGACAAGTATGTGCAGGAACGCTTCAAGCAGGAGCTGCGCACAACCAAAATCGTGTCGCTCTTCGCCTTCATTGCCATCATAATCTCGCTGCTCGGACTTGTGGCAATGTCGACATATTTCATACAGCAGCGCGCAAGAGAGATTGCCGTGCGCAAGGTGTTCGGCTCTACCG
>ENA-OPSY01000043-OPSY01000043.1-human-gut-metagenome-genome-assembly--contig:-NODE-43-length-84660-cov-3.484759_pt1 | contig 84660 bp, 104 predicted proteins | sample MGYA00241464_ERZ501920 | MGnify/ENA primary metagenome ERZ501920 (study PRJEB25962, sample SAMEA2042396) | human gut metagenome | biome: human gut; feature: human-associated habitat; material: faeces...
CTTATATCTTCTTTAAGTTCTGAGATATATCTTACCGAAGATTTAGTTCTAGGCATATCAAAAAACTCTACTAATAAAATGTTAGTGATACGAGAACCATCCTTGATTCTCTCTTTAATATAGGGAGGAGGACTAAGCAATATCTCGAAGATCAAATAAGCATCGGGAGATAGGTTCTTCTTCATATATTTATATAACATATCAAGCATTTCTCCTTTAGCTTTCTCTTCTTCTGTATCATCTTCTAGTTCTTTATCATTATCGAATAAATCTTCTAATTGGTAAAGATTCTGATGATATTCTGCTCCCTCTCCATAAGCAGTTCTTAATAAATGATTCTTAAAGGTACTGAGAGAAGCTAGTATCCTTGCTTTTAAATGTTCTTCTTCACAAGTACCGTAATATTTATTAAAGACAAATAACATCTTATCCCAGAAATAAGAACTTATGATATCTGGTGTAACATTAAACCTCCTATTATCAATTTGCTTAGTAAGACGTCTGATAACTGGTTTACAGATTTTATACATCCTATCAAAAGTTTCCTTATCATAATTTTCTTGCATAGGCTTCAACCTATGTATCTCTGATCCGTTGTTGCCATTTTCCTTTATCTTCATAAGTCTATGTTTTAAAATGATATGCAAATATAAGTATAATAAATCAAATATAAAATAATATATTAATAAAGTTCACCTAGAAGCTGAGGATTAGTGAGTACTAGGATGAGAGTCTATATGTACAACTCTAACCGAGACTATAGAAATCTATATGATTATACTTAATTATATTGCAATATGAAAAAAGATAATACCAAGTTTGAATTTGACACCAGCTTTCAATTAGAAATCCTAAGGTATCTCTTAAAGGATAAAGAGGGAGGTCTAATAATCAAAAAGATTAAACCAAGTTACCTAGTTCTGATTGAGCATTCTTTAATTGCCGAGGGCATATTTAAGTTCTTCAAAAAGAAAAACAAGATGCCTTCTAAGAATATCCTTAAAGAAGTTATAAAAGAATTGCTTGAATCTAAAAATTACGTTGACCTGGTTACTAAGGATGATATACCCAATATCCATAAAATAATCGATGACCTATATTCAAACCCCTTGAATGATTCTGAATACATTCGAGAAAAGATATATCAATTCTCTACCTATGTAGAGATGAAGAACTTGAATGATTCTTTTGATTTGGATAACTTCGAACAATACGAAACCTATTCAAGGAAAATAGAAAAGATACTTCAAAACTCAAAACCTAAGAAAGATGATGAAGCTATCTTTATGATAAGGGATATTACAGAAAGACAATTCAAACGTCAAGCAGAACCATCTGTAATACCTTGTCCATTTAGACAACTTAATGATATTACCAATGCTGGAGGTTACCCAGAACATTCAGTAAATGTTATTCTCGATAAACCCAAAGCTAAGAAAACTTTCTTCATGGTAAACTTGGCAAGAGGGTATTTAAGAATGAAGAAATCAGTTTTATATGTAGATACTGAAAATGGTAAAGAACAAATCATGGACCGATTTATTCAATCCTCTATCAATAAAACTAAGAAGGAATTATACTCTGGTGAGTATGACAAACTCGAAGCTAAACATCTTCGTAAACTTGCAAGATTTGGAGTTGAACTAGTAGTTGAAAGAGTTCCTGCCATGATTACGGATTGTAATTATATAAGGGAACTTATAATTAAGCTAAGAAACCAGGGTATCAATATTAAAGTACTGATGGTGGATTATGCAGGAAAGCTTGCTTCAATTGCCAGAGATAAAGAGGATTTCGACCGTATATCGAATGTATATATCGATATTCAGAACCTAGCAGAAGAGATGGACTTAGATATTGTATGGACTGCTCATCATATTACCAGAGAGGGTAAGAAACATAGAACTACTAGATATGATGAGAATGATATATCTGGTTCTATTGCAATTGTTCGTAATGCCCATACAATAGTTGGTCTTAACTCTACTGAACAAGAAGAAAAAGATGATATACTTCGTTGTGAATTAGTAGTACAAAGAGATGGTTTACCTAGTGGTAGAGCATTATTCAAATGCGATGTTGAAAGGCAAAGATGTGTAGAGTTTACTAAAGAACAACGTAAACAGTACGATGAAATATATGGTGAGAAGCTCGAGGAATCTCTCAAGAAGAAAAGGAATCCCGATGCTAATGAAGAGAAGCGAGCTAAAACCAGTGGAGATATATAAACCTAAAATATAAGATTATGATTAAGAGATTAGAAGGAATCCAAAAAGGTCAGAAGGTTTACTTAGTACCTTCAGATTCAAGATGTACCCCACAATATGCCGAAGTATATTCAGTGGGTCCCAAGTATATAAAACTTACTGGAGTTAATATAAGTTTAAGGGAGTTCTTCTCTGAAGATGGAAGATCTGCTAAATGGGGAGGATGGGAACTTTTCCTTTCAAAGGAATCATATGAAGAACATAAAGAGTTACTTTCACTTAGGTCACAGGTAGTTACTTTATTTGAGCAAATGGTACTGAAATGCGAAGACCTAGATAAATTACGTAGGCTAAAGAAAAGATATGCCGAATATGATGACCCATTACCCTTTTAACCATGAGTAAAATCACTAATGAATTTAAAACCAAGCTCTACAATTATTTTATTAAGAGCTTGGGCGCTTACAAATATAAACATGGTTGGATGAAATTACCCGTATGCCCCTTCTGTCATAGGGAACATAAGATGGGAATTAATCTTTCTATGTACCGTACTAATTGTTTTAGATGCAATTATCATATGAATCCTGCTCAACTAGTAATGGATGTTGAAGGATTTGATACTTATGCCGAACTTTTAAAATTTCTAGATAATGGAAACTTTACAGACAAAGCTTTCTCAGAAGAGAAGATTGAATTATATGATGCTAAGCCCGTATATCTTCCAGATGGGTTTAAACTCATTAATCAAGGAACATCACAAGTTGCAAGAAGCATTAGAAGTTACATGTCGAGCCGTGGGTTCACTATCGAAGAATTATCAAAACACGGTATCGGATATGTTGCCACTGAGGGACCTTTTTTTGGGTACCTCATCATACCCTATTATTATAAGGGCACGCTCAGGTATTACAATGCGAGAAATGTTATTGGACAGGGCCCAAGATACAATAATCCAAATAAAGATATTACGGGACTTGGAAAGGAATTTATTATCTTCAATCAAGATGCCCTCGACATGTATAGTTCGATATTTATCTGTGAAGGAGCAATCAATGCACTTACTATGGGAGACAGGGCTATTGCCACCATGGGTAAGGCAATCAGTGCTTACCAAGTTAACCAGCTTATCAAATCTCCAGTTAATAGATTTATACTTTTATTAGATTTTGATGCGAGGGATTATGCTATTAATTTAGCTCTTAAGTTAGTAGCTTATAAAAAAGTTAAGGTGGTATTATTTAAAGACAACAGAGATGTAAATGACTTAGGTAAGAAAGCAGTACTAAAAATGGTTTACAAAACTAGATATCAGAGTTATCAAGATTTAATTAAGTTACGGAATGAAAAGTAATTTATCAGGGTGGGGTTTATCCCGATATTACATTACCAAAGAAGGTATACTGTATTTTAAAACTTTAAACAAGGGTTGGGTAAAGAAACCATTCAGACTTTTAGAGAGTAAAAAGAGGAAGAAGTATACTCAATCACTTTTGAACGATGAAGGCAAATATGTTTATGGGTATTTACATAGGTTAGTAGCTATGGCTTATATACCTAATCCTAATAATTACCCAATAGTTAGACATCTAAATGATAACCCCTTAGATAATAGATTAGCAAATTTAGCTTGGGGTACACAAAAAGACAATGTTAAGGATTCTATAAAGAATAATTCCTTCCATTTCTTAGAACACCCAAGTGGACCTAATCATCCAAATTACAAATAAGCCTCCCCATAATAAATTATCGCTAAGAAAAGAACGTAGAGTATTACGTTTATATTATAAAGGTCTTAATATAAAGGATATACAATTAAGGCTAAGGTTAAAGTCTTCTACCTCAATTAGGAGAATACTTAAAAACCGTAGCCTATTGGATTGAGGATTTCCTATTATAATATATATATATAACTTAAAATGAGAAAGTATGAAACAATTATTAGAAGCTATAAGAGCCAAATATTTATGCCTTCATGATTGGGAGGTGGTAAGTAAAACTGAATATACTGATTGTTGGAAAATCTTATTAAAATGTAAGAAGTGCGGTAAACTTAGAAAAAAGAGAGTATGAGAGATCCATCTATTCATATAACTAAGCATCAATTCGAAAAAATCCTATCTCAGTTAGAGGTATATAATTTTCCGATTGATGCTTTCTTTGTTATTGCCCGTAAGGAAGCAATAAATACTAGAGTTGTAGTTGTTACAAACAATAAGACAACTAAGAAAGTTTCTAACATTTTACTAGCATCTAAGGGAGATGCTGCTTTAGTTGCTGATATTATATATGCAACTCGTATAAAACTAAAGCATAGAGGAGTTAGAAAAATAAGAGAAACAGAACCAAGAAATTGGGCAGTATGTAAAAAGATAGCTGAGCTCTGTAATCAATTCTGTGAAGATTTTCAATTAGATACCCGGGAAGGTTTTATTAAATATATCGAACTAGGTATCAAGAAGATGGACGGTAATTATAATAACCTCCTAAACAGATTATCTTCTATGTCAGAAAAGATTTCAGATTTATATTCTGCTACATTGGAAATGGAAGATGATTCTGGTAATGCTAAAGCTATCCATGATTACTTTATAAAAAGGGTAGCAGATGTTACTGGTATATATGAATCATTCGTTAATCAACCAGATAAGTATATACACTTTGTAAGGCTAGATAAGTTTTTATCTGAGAAAGGATGGAATCCCACTCAATTTATCGATGCTCAATTCGAATCTCTTGCTTGGTGTAATGGTTTACCCGAACCCAGTCAGATGTATAATGACAAGGCTATCGAAAGGTATAATAAATACCTATTTAAACATAAGAATCATTCACAATCAGAGGAACCTAAAGTAGAGGGAAGCCTCTGGTCAAAAATTAATAAATTATGAAAGCTTTTAAAAATCGTTTGGAAGAGATGGTACATTATGATAAGCTGGGAGACTTCTTATTAAAAGCTTCTGATGTAATGGACACTGATATACCAGGAAATAATCAGTTAACTGTACATCCCCTAATAGATCTTGGTACTTCAGCAGAATCTGCTTTAAGATTATCATTACAAGCAGAAAAAGAAACTCTAGAAGAATATTATAAAGTATTCGATTCTCTGAATAAAAAAGAAGAGTATATAAAGAGAAGTGATTATATTCCAGTTACCTATCTTATCCAGAAATTCATTGCTGATGAAGAATATCACATTTCTCTTTTAAAGAAAGCTCTGAAAGAATATGAGGATTCCGATGATGAACCCAAGAAATGTAAATCAGTAACAGTAATCATATGAAAATCATAATTCGTAATTGTAACGTTGCAGAATTAGATATACCTCTAAAATATGCAACTAAGTTATATAACGAATTTGCTATCAGACACCCCAATGCCTTTTACCTCCGTACTAGGCAACGGGGTATGCAAAACTGGGATGGCAAAATAAAGTATATAACCAAGACTGGTCAATTTAAGATAGGCTTACTTCCTTCAATATATAAAAGATGTATTGAACTTGGAATTAAGCCTATCATAGTAGATATGAGACAACCTTTACCTAAAGTCAGTAAAGTTGTAACTCAGATAGGTAAGTATAAATTAAGACCCGAACAAGAGAAAGCTGTTAAGGCAATTTTATCTAATAAACTAGGTGAAACACCTTTTCAGATTGGGGTATTAGATTATACAGTAAATGCAGGTAAAACTCTGATTATGTCTGCCTTATATTTATCATATAAGAAGCAGTTAAAGACTTTGCTTATAACTAATGACTCCGATTGGTTAAATCAAGCTAGAGATGAATTTAAGCAATATCTACCGGGAGAAGATATTACCTTTGTTCAGGGTAAAGTTTTAAACTGGAGTAATTTTACTATTGGTATGGTTCAATCTATTTCTCGGAATATGAAATATTATCAGAATGAACTTGCTAAGATTGATATAGTATTAATCGATGAAGCTGACCAAGGAGGTAGTAAGCAATATCAGAATGTGATCACTAGGTTATTTAATACCCGAGTTAGAATCGGATTATCTGGTACCATTTATATGAGTAAGCTTGCCAAGGATAAAGTTAAGAATATGAATTTACGTTGTTTCTTTGGCGATGTAATAGCAGAGTTTAAACTTAAGGACTCGATTAAGAAAGGGTATTCAACAAAGACAATTGTAAAAACAGTAGAAGGTAAACCTTGGTTTGGTAATTGGGAATCAGATTGTATGTCCTATAATGAAATATATGATGATTCCATTACCAATAATAAGATTGCCTGGACCATGGCATTAGATAGGTTGAAATGGAACCTTAATCAAGGTAGATATCCTGCTCTCGTAGTATGTAAGCATATTGCACACTGTGAAAATCTATGCAAATTCTTTAAAGAAAGACTAGATAATACCTATAATATTGCTTATGTGCATGTTAATACTCCTACTAAATTAAGACAACAGATAATGAAGGATTTTAGGGAGGGTAAAATAGATATCCTTGTATCAACTACAATTATTGCTCGAGGTAAAAACTTTCCTAAACTCAGATATCTGTTGAATACTGCCAGTATGGATTCTCAAGAAAAATCAATTCAGTTCTTAGGACGATTGGTAAGAAAGGATGAATCCAAATCCAAAGTTTACCTAGATGATTTACATTATCCTGGGAATTATTTAAGTAGGCATGGGAATCATAGAAGAAAGTATTATCAAGATCAAGGACTTAAAGTTATCCGGTTAAGTAAGCTCTGGGATAAGTACCCTAGACATAAGCCTTTTCAAGGATAATAATTTCTGACTATGAGTATATACTTTTTCTCCGTAGGAGGAAAGGTATATTACATGTTACGTTAAGAGGCATTAACCATTAATAATCATAAACAATGAAGATTCTACAAAAAATCAAATCATTATTCAATTGTTCTGTAATACCTCCAGAACATATATTCAATGGCATAGGAATAGAATATATAACTCCTATCAAAAAATCCAGGGATAAGCCTGATGAAGTTCGATATTATTTTATGATTCATTTTCGATCTGGGTTAGTAATCAAAGTTCAGATATATACTTCTGAAATAGAAGTACCACCCATTCTTCTGTCTATCAGGGAACTATTTATAAATGGTATAGGACATTCATATATTACTCTGTATCAAGATGAGATGATGGATGTTCAAATCATAAGATATTATCATAAAGAATTTTAAATTGGGAATTATGGCAAAGAAGAAACAAACTTTACCTGATATCAAGAATCAGGATCCCTTAGAACCCATTAATATTGCAGAACTAGGTTCTAATTCAGACCCATGTTTTGGTATTGGTTATGACTTATCAACTAAAGAATGTAAACTATGCGGAGACTCAGAATTATGTGCATTCAAGATGTCACAGAATATGAATATCACAAGGAAAGAGCTAGAACAGAAGAATCAATACAAGGATTTGGATGTATTAGAAGACACGGTTGGAATCAAGAAATACATCCGAGGCTTGATTCGGAAAGGGAAAGAAAGAAAAGAAGTTATTACCAAAACCATTGAGAAATTCGAAGTACCAAGAAAACGTATTAGAGAACTTTATAAAGAATGCAAAAAATAGAAATGATATGGGCTATGTTCAAGATATACCTTAACAACCCAAATTACTATGTGAAACAAGAGGATATACTTGCTAATGTATGTGGCAATGGAAGCAGGGATGTAAGAAAGATAATGAACTCTCTTGGTATTCACAAGGGAGATCCCTCAAAATTAACTTATGGCCAACTTTTAAAACAATGCAATATAATATGAACAGATTAAGATTTATCAAAGTAAGAGATGTAAAATCTCCATCAAGAGGAAACGAAGGAGATGCAGGTTTAGATTTCTATATCCCTGAAGACTTAACTCTACAGGATTTAGTAAAGGCTAATTCTCAATTAATGTTCCATTCTGAAACACCAGAACCAGGTAAAGTAAGCCTTGGATATAATCCAAATAACCAAGTACAATTCATTTACATCTTCCCATTCACCCGGATACTAATACCATCAGGTATCAAAGGTTTATTAGAACCAAGAGATTCTATGCTGATGGCAGCAAACAAATCTGGTATATCAACTAAGCAGGGACTTATATATACTGCTGAGATAGTAGATTCTCCATATACCGGAGAAATTCATATAGGTGTATATAATACTTCTCATAAGATTCAAGTAATAGAAGCTGGAACCAAGTTAGTACAGTTTATTCATGTACCCATTTATCTTACAGAACCAGAAGAAGTAATCAAGGAAGAATTTGATGAAGATGCTTCAACTTGGGGAACAAGAGGTAATAAAGGATTCGGATCAACCAATTAATATCATAATATATGGCAACTTTAGATGAACTAGCGAATAGAATATCGGTATTAGAGAATCGATATTCAACTTTAAACAGTGTAGTGAACGGACATACTACCGAGATACATAATCTTGATACTAGATTAGATACTGCAGAATCTAAACTAAATAATCATGAGGAACGGATTAAAACTCTAGAAGTTAAAGTAGAAGATCACGAAAGAAGACTTCAACTGATAGAGAACTCTCATATAAAGTATACCGTATCAAGAAAGGTAAAATATCCCAAGAAAGCAGACCAGGGATTCTATCTGTATCTTCCTGAAGATCTTACGATTGATATTCTCATGGAATACAATAACGGAGTAATCAAACAGAAATGGAACTGGTTGAATAGAATCTTTAATCCTCAGGGATTCGGTAAAGTATCTTTCGACTTAGATAGAAACAGTGAGGGTCATATTAAAACTATCGTTCTTGGTCAGAATACCAGGTTATTAATACCAACCGGTATTCATATTGAAGAATTCACTCCAGTTAAGTCTGTACTGAAAGCTGCAAATGAAGAAACTAATTCTATCAACAGTGGTTTAGTATACGGTATAGAAGTACTTGGTCAAATTCCCGGAGATGAAGTAGTGGTAAGTGTATTCAACCCAACTTCCGAGATTATTGGAATCGAAGCTGGAAGCGTATTGGTTCAAGTATTACATTTATTCTCTTATCATACAGTACCAGAAAAAGAATAGTTACTATGGATATCTCTAATCTGAAAGAAAAAGCCCCTGAAATCAAACAGGGGCTTGAACTTGAGAATATATATGAGATTGGCTATCGTCAATTAGACTGTTATAAACCCTTAGAAAGGTTACCAGAATATCCCATGGATATTAACAGTACTAAAAATCAATCTCTTATGAAAACCCTTATATCTCAAGTAGTAGAGGAGTTAATGGAAGGTTATGAATCTACTTCTAATATAAATGATATTCTAGAAAACAAGGGATGGAATACCAATTTATATACCGACGTAGAAGAGATTCAGATAATCAACAATCTACAGAATGCTAATGAAGAACAAGCAGATGCAATAGGATTCTTCTTATCAGCTCTGATATATGCTAATATATTGCCAGAGGATATCTATAGTTGGGCAAACAAAGAACTGACTAAAGGGCAAAAGGCAGTAGAAAACTTAGAAGATGTAATGGCATTCGGCATTCATATGATTTTAGAGATAGATGCCGTTAGTAGTATATTCAAAAATTTCAAGCTAATATCCGAAACAATTGAGGATAAAACTTCCGAGTATATAAAGGGATTCAAGGAAATGAGTCCAAATTTGCATACTGATGAGAAAAATATTTTGTTTCAGATAGTGTATGTTTTGAATCTTGCTAGAAATACTCTTAAGAATCGTACATGGAAACAGTCACCAGTAATAACTAAAGAACTAGAATTCCAGGATAGGCTGGTAGAGGCATTCTATTATTATATGGGATTCCTATCAATAATGGGATTTACTCCATTGGGTATATACGAGCTGTATTTCAAGAAAGAACGGTTGAATGAATGGAGAATCACTACACAATATTAATGAAAGGAGGTATTTGTGTCAGGTTGGAATAAACAATTAAATGGCTTAGAGCTTAATACAGAAGAGCAAATCCATTCATTAGAATTTGCTACTTCACAAGAAGCATGGGAAAAGTTAAATGAAGGATTTCTAAGACTAGAACCATCTTTATTTGCAAAAGGTGCTACCGCAAACAGTGGAGTAGCTGTGGTATATAACGTATTTATAAAAATACGTAAAGCTTGGGTAGACCCAGATTTTGATTATGGTAGATGTTTCAATTATAAAGAGACTAAGTGGACAAGCTTACTGAACAATTACATTGATTTCAATAAGCTTGATTTATTGCGTAGTAAGCTGAGAGTACTAAAAACCAAGTATAATCAGAATTACAACGTTACTTATATGTTTAATAATCATCACGATAACGGTAAACAATGTTTAATTGCTGCTACATTCTCCAAACGATTTGGGGAAGACATACCTGTTATTACAATGGTAATCAGGGCATCCGAGATAACAAAAAGGTTAATCTTCGACTTCTTACTAATACAACGAATGGCGGAATATGTGTACGGACCAGAACAATCAGTACAAATCAATTTATTTGCCACTCAAATGTATGGGAATGTAGAAACACTTCTGATGTATCATACTCATAAACCTTTGAAGAAGGTATTAAAGGGAACTGATAAGGAAAATTCTTGGATAAAGAGGTTGAATGAGGTATTTGATAAATTTCAAAACGGTAAAGAGAAAGATTTCTCTAGTTTTAAGGTATTCTTTAGAAGTTTTAAAGTGCTTCGACCAGATTTATATAAGGAAACATATAAATCTATGAAAGCAAAGGAATTACTTCTTGAATATGAAGATATCGAATATCCCGAGAATGTAATCTCTTACTCTCAACGTAAAGCATATAAGAAGAAACTTTTAAAACAGAAGAAATGAGAATTTATAGCAGTAGTTATGAGTTAATGTCTGAAATGGGCAGAGAACTCAACAGTTATGGTCAAACTGTAAAACCAAAGACTTACCAGAATAAGAATATTGAAGGTAATGAAGATTTTGTAACTAAAGAGATCATTTGCCAACAATATTGCTTAACTTCTTTGCAAGATCCAACGTGGTTATTCTTCTATTCAAGGTCTAGGGAATGGGCAGATGCTGAGTTCCAAGAAAGGATTAATACTTCTGAGGTAATTAACCCGGGCAAAGCTTGGGAATTAAGAAAAGACTTATGGGAACAGTTTTTGGTAGATGGTAAATTTGATTATACCTATAACGAAAGGATGGCAATTCTTCCCTATACCATACAATTACTAAGATCAGATTCTGATACTCGTAAAGCGGTATTACCTATATTTAATGGTAATGGTGAAGATGATACTCTTTATTACCATGGTAATAAACGTATACCCTGCTCTATGTACTATGATTTCCTTATCCGAGAGAATAGTAAGGGAGAGAAGGTATTACACATTTGCTATCACCAAAGAAGTTCGGACTTTGTTACTCACTTTGGTAATGATGTATACCTTGCATGGAGACTAATGGAATATGTAGCTAAAGAGGTTGGAGTAAAACCAGGTTATTTGTATCACACCATAGACTCATTACATACTTATCAAAAAGACTGGGATAAGTTAGCCAGTTCTCTAAGAGTATTTGAGGATACTATCATATAATACATGCTTTATATTTCTATTTTGTTTTGATGTCATTTTCGCAAAATGATTTAAAGTAACTCATATCAGGTTTAAGGAAGTAGGTCTGGGAAGATATACTTCCTTATTTTATTTAAAAAACTTCTAGTATGGAAACTAAATATAAGATAATAACCAATAAAAAAGAGCTAAAGAAACTTATCCAATGCTGTAAGCAAACTGGTTATGCTTCTGTAGACTTTGAAACAAATGCCGAGCCAATATATAACAAATCTTTTAAACCCACTATATTATCAGTAACTTTTCAACCGGGTTTTGGATGTTCTATACCTTTAGACCATTTCGAAACAAAGAAGTATACTTCTAGTGGTTGGAATTGGAAAAAGATGCTTCGTAAATTTGGTGAAGAAGTAATTGAAAATCCAAATGTAGTTAAAGTTGCTTGGAATTATAAATTTGATGATCAGATATTTCAGAAGTATAATATCTATTATCGAGGAGTATGTTTGGATGGTATGCTTGCTAAATATCTCTTGAATGAAGAAAAACCCAATGACTTGAAGTCTATGGTAAGAAGGTATTTACCAGAATACGGAGATTATGAAAAGCAAGATAAATTCGATAAGATTCCATGGGATAAAAAAGAAATGGAACCTCTTTGCCACTATGGATGTCAAGATACTGATTATACTCTCCGATTAATGCTTTTCTTTGAAAAGAAGCTAATTGACTTAGGATTATATAATACTTATCGTAATTTAATCATGACTGCTTCTAGGGTATTAACTTCTGTAGAAAAGAATGGTTTATATGTAGACAGGGCATTCAACCAAGAATTATTAGATTCTTACTTACCAAAGATAGAAGCAGCTAAGGAAGCAATATATAATTTATCTAGAGTAAAGAAGTTTACTAAACTATATAATCAATCCAAGATTGAAAAATACATTGCTAAATTAGAGGAAGAGATAGAAAACTTAGATCCTGAAGTAGATAAGAGAAAAATACAATCTAGGGAACAAAAGATTGCTAATATAAGGGCAGGAGTTTTTACTACTAAAAAGGAATTAGAGTTAATCAGACCAGTAAGTTTAGGTAGTTCAGTAGATTTACCTCAATTAATGTATTCAGAGGAAGGATTTAATTTCGAGGTAATCAAAAAGAGTGATACTGGTAATCCAAGTACAGATGAAGAAACACTCACTAATTTAAGGTTAACAGTTAAAAAACCTGATTCACCTAAAGCAGTATTCCTAGATAGTTTATTAGAGTTGAGAGGTTTAGAGAAAATGTATAAAACCTATATTGAAGGTTGGCATGAGAAAACCCAAGATGATGATAGATTACATGGAAGATTCCTTATTCATGGAACTACTTCAGGAAGGTTATCTTCAGCAGAACCAAATGCTCAACAAATACCTAAGACTTCAGTAGACCCAAATATAAAGAAGCAATTGGTTGCTCCAAAAGGAACCCTTTATATTGCTAGTGACTTTAGCCAGGCAGAGTTAAGAATTATGGCTCACTTATCTGGAGATGAAACTTATCTGAATGCTTTTAACTCTGGTCAGGATCCTCACTTGGCAATTGCTGCTACCAAATATCATGTTCCTTATGAAGAAGCTTTAAAAATATATGAGGATGAAAATCACCCAGATCATAAGATATGGAAGGTAAGGAGAAAGCAAGCTAAACAGATTGCATTTGGACTTATTTATGGTATTGGTGCTAAATTACTAGCAGTAAAATTATCTGACCCCAAATCGGGTATCATAGTTACACCAGAAGAAGCCCAAAAGGAAATGGATATATTCTTTGGTCAACATCCCAAGTTAAAAACCTTCTTAAAGAAACAAGAGAAGTTCCTTAGAAAGAATGGGTACTTAGTTTCTTTATTTGGTAGAAAACGAAGATTACCCCAAATTTATTCTTCAGATAGAGGAGAAGAAGCTTATGCTTTACGATTAGCCTTGAATTTCCCTTGTCAATCTGCAGCATCAGATATGTGTTTATTTGGAAGTATATTAATATACTACCTAATGAGACAAGGTAAATTACCTTCTACAAAATCAGTATGCTTAGTCCATGATGCTAATTACCAAATCACTAAACCAGAAAATATAAATACCTGGAGTATTTATGAGATGTGGCAAATTTATCGAAATCCTTTAACTAAGCCTTATTTCGGTTTTCAGATAGACGATGTCACTATGGCGATGGACTTTGTTATAGGTAGATCAATGGCAGAAGAGTTACCTTTTATCCCAGGTTATGATTATAGGAAAATGCTTGAACCTGATTTTTCAGTAGAAGAATATATGGAAGAGCATAAGAAATATAAGCATATCCAAATTCAAGATTATCCTAAGATGTTTTCTAAAGAAATAAAGAGATATAAAGAGGAGTATGAAAAGAAAATACACTAGTAATATGCCCATAGAGGGATTCTCCAAGTATCATATTTATAAGAATGGTAGATTATATTCTATACACAGTGGTACTTGGAAATTGATAAAACCAGTAGAAAAGAGTATTGGGTATATATCTAACAATCTGATTTCAGATTTTGGTAAAAGAGCGAATTTTTATAGACATAGGCTAGTAGCAGAGGTATATTTACCTAAACCAAATGTTTCATGTTTAGTAGTATGTCATAAGGATAGTAATCCTCGAAATAATAGAGTAACCAATTTATATTGGGGCACACAAAAGGAGAACATCCAACAATGTATTCGAGAAGGTAAATTTTATTATGTAGGTAAAATAAGAAAGAAACAATATGAAGAAGATTTTAAACGGACCCACGGTATGGAGAGCTAAATGCCTTTATTGTGATTGTGAATTTGAATACGATTGTTCAGAAGTAGATTCCCATACTTTTGCTGATTGTAAAGTGGTTAAATGCCCAGGTTGTAATAGGTACCTTCATCATGAAGATAGTACTAAATCTACTACAGAAACGAAAAGAGAGGATACTATGACAACATAACTAATTAAAATTTTAGATTATGGAAAATGACACATTAAAGAAAGAGGCTGATAGGGTAATCAATGTAACTTACATGTTATCTGGAGTATTAGAACAATCATTCCAAGAAATGGATGAAATTTTGGATAGATTACACAAAAGACTTCACCATGAAGACAGAAGGTTAATCAATTCTATCCGAAAACACATAAGATTCCTCAATTCAAACATAGAATCACTCAGAACTCATTCACTTTCTAAGATGGATGAAGAAACAGTAGAATGCTTTGATGATACTACTCTTAGATTTTATGTAATCTTCATGAAATTGCTTGAAGTTGCTGGCATAGATTATCTTTGTGATTTACGATTATACTCAATATATAACCTGTTGGATAAATACCAATCTCTTACTAGTTATCCTAAATTGGATTCTAGGGCTAAGATTGCTTTCCTACAAGTTAAGAGAGATATCGAGAGTGGTCAGTATTCTGCAGAAGACATGAAAAACGTTTTTAAGTTGAAAGATGAAAACCGAGATAAATAAACTTAAGGTAGTATTTGAGGGTAGAACCCTAGAAATAGACATTCAAAAAGAATTATCTATCAATGAGAATCTATTAAATTCTCAGCTAAAGGATTCTCCCTCTAGTTATTATATACTTGCTTCATTAAGAGATAAGTATATAAAACAAAGAGATGCTTTAGCAAGAGAAAAAGAGGAAGCATATTCTGCTGCATGGGTATTTATAAAAGATTCCAATGAGAGGTTCAATAATGATTACGTATCTCATAAAGCTAATATAAACCCCAAATATAAATCTATTTGCAAAAGGTATCTAAAGGCTGCAGCTAAAGCTAATAAATTTATAGCTATCTGTAAAGCTTATGAGAGTAGAGAAGGCATCTTAAGAACTCTTAATGCCAATATCCGTAAGTTACAGTAGGAACTATAAAAGATTACTAACTAAATTTTATAAATATGTATAATTTACAACTTATATCAGCTCTAGTAGCTAAGAAGCTTGGTAATAGTATTCCAGGTTTACCCGTAGAAAATAAAATCTTGGTATATTCTCCCAAAGAGATTAATACCACTGCTTCTGGTATTATTATTCCGGATATGGTAAAGGAAGGAGTTCCTCGTAAGGGTGTTGTTATTAAATCTGGTGTAATCACAGAAGAATATCAAACTTACAAGGACCACGTGGAAATCGGTCGTATAATCGAATATGGATTGTATGCTGGTAAAGAACATCAATTCGATAAAAACTGTTTACCTCAGGAATTACAACCCTTTTATGAAAAGGGTCTGTTCACCGTATTAGCTTTAAATGAGATTTCATACTCAGAACCCAATAACTTAGATTGATATGATTAAAGATAAGGACAAAAAGAAAAAGAAATTATCTTCTAGTGGCATGACTACTAAAGATAAGATGTTAGCCCGGAAAAAACAATTAGAATCCAAGGGTAATGGTAGTGGATTGGTATTCCCTAAAGAGGGAACCTTAAGAATGAGAATCAAATCCCTAGGCGATGATCAAGAATTGGGTATTGAACTGATTCAGTTCTATCTGAATAAAGATTTGGGAGGAGTTATTTCCCCGGCTACTTTTGATGAACCATGCCCATTTATGGAAAAGTACCAAGAACTGAAAAACTCAAAAGACCCAGATGACCAGGAACTTGCAAAGATGCTGGTACCAAGAAGAAAATACGTAGTGGGTGGAATAGTATATTCAGATGAGAAAGGTACTAAGGTAGATTATGAAGGAAAAGATAAGGGAGTATTAATCCCAAGATCAGTATACCAAGATATTATCGACCTTTACTTGGATGAAGACGAAGCTGGAGATATGACAGACCCAAGAACTGGATACGATATAAAAATTATCCGTTCTGGTTCAGGTAAGAATGATACTACATATTCTGCTCGTGCATGTAAACCTACTAAACTTGACAAGAAGTATTCAGGTAACGTAGATTTGGAATCCATAGTAAGATCTCAGATTAAAGATTACGATGAACTGGAAGAAATTTTGGCATCATTCTTAAAAGAAGGAAGAGATTCTGATGAAGAGGATGAAAAACCAAAGAAGAAAAAGAAAGGCATTCATAAGGATCACTACAGGGATGATGATGAACCTAAGAAGAAAAAGAGAAAGTATAAGTCAGATATTTGATAAATTGGTTTTATAAATGGTTGGTAGAGGAGGTAATTCAAGAAATTGGTTATCTCCTTTATTTATGTTAATACATTACAGTATGGCAAAAGGAAAAGTGGGTTTAAAAGTTCCCTCTAAAAACGAATTACTAAAGAAATATGGGTCATCAATAGTACTTGCTTCTGAAACAAAAGAAACAGGTCTATGGTTACCAAGTACTTTCTTTGCATTGAATTATACCTTTGGTGGAGGAATCCCATTTGGTAAAATCCTAGAAGTAGCAGGAGAAGAATCCTCTGGTAAATCACTTATAGCTTACAACTTTGCTTATTCATGTCAACAACTGGGAGGGCATGTAATATGGGTAGATGCTGAACAATCATGGATGAATTCCTGGGCTCAAACTAATGGAGTTGATCCAGAAAGAGTTACAGTAGTTAATGATACTCGTATTGAGAATGTTGCGGATGCAGTAGCAGACTTAGCATTATATTTCAGATCTCAGTTAATACACAATGAACCCATACTTCTGGTAATAGATTCAGTTGCTGCTATGGATTGTGCAGATAACATAGATTCAAAAATGACGGATGCTAAAGCAGAGATGGGAGGTAGAGCAAAGGCTTTGTATAAATACTTCCGTATCAGAAGCGAATTATTTTATCGACTGGGAGTTACACAGATTTATATTAATCAATTAAGAACTGCATTGAATGTTGGATTCGGAAAAGATAATACAACGACTACAGGAGGCGCAGCACTTAAGTTCTACGCTTCAATCAGAGCTGCTTTCTATTCAGGAAGATCTATCACTGTTAAGCAAAAGGGTAAAGAACGCAAAGCTGGGAAACTCGTCACGGTTCGACTTATTAAAAATAAAGTTGCTCCTCCAAGACCTACAATCAGCAAATGCCCAGTATACTTCAATCCTAAGTTCCATGAGGTTGGATTTGATAGATGCTTTGGATTAGAAGATGTATTGGTAGAAAATGATATAATCGTTAAATCCTCAGGTGGAGTATATAAACTCAAGGATAAAACCCTTGCAAGAGGGGAAGAGAAATTCCAAAAGCTTTTGGAAGAAGACGATGACTTAAGAAGAAAGCTTTTAAGGAAAGCAGATATAAATACCATTGGTACTACTCGTAAGAAACTAGAAGCTCTTACAGAAAACTGTTATCCCATAGATGGAGTAGAATACGAATCCTATAATGAATCAGAAGACGAAGAGGAGGAAGACGATGAGTAAGAAAACAATATTACTAATAGATGGAGAGAATATACTTCACCAAAGTTTTCACAAATTTGAAAAACTTAAGTCTACTGATGGAAAACCAAGTGGAGCAATATTCGGATTTTTTAGATCATTACATGGGTTCTTACATAGGTGGGACCCAGATGAGGTTATTATAACTTTTGATAATGGACACTCTCCTTATAGAGATGCTTTGTTACCAGATTATAAGGGACATAGGAAAAATATTTCAGTAGATTATGAATCTCTTCAATCTCAAAAACGTATTATTATGGGTATGCTTAAGCTCCTAAGAATTAAATATGTTTTTGATAAGCATAATTCTACTAAATATGAAGGAGATGATTTCTTAGCATACCTAGTTTTAAATAAAAAACCCACTGAGAAGGTAATCATAATATCATCCGATAAGGACTTTAATCAACTTATCGGTAAAGACGTAAAAATAAACAATCCAAGAAAAGATGAGATGATTCATCAGGGTAATTGTAAGGAACTATTCGGATATTCTCCTGAAGAAACAGTAGATTACCTTTCAATGGTGGGGGATACTTCGGATGATATCAAAGGTATACCAGGTATTGGTCCTGTAAAAGCTAGGAAAATATTGGACGAATATGGTACTTTGGATAAATTTCTAGAGCATCATCATCAAACTTCTCATGTAGAGATTGCAGAAAGGAATAAGAAGCTTATAGATTTAAGATTATTTCAAAAAGAAGTACCATTATCCAAGTTACCTATGAAAAAGTTTGCTAATAAGGAGATAAAATACAAGAAATTCAAAGAAGTCTGTATCGAATACTCTTTAGCATCCTTTATGACAAATGAATTTATGAAACCATTTAAAGATTTGTTATCATGAAAAGAATTATGTTTGTAGGGCCAAGTGGAATAGGAAAAACCACTTTGGCAAAGTTCATAGAAACCAAATATGGTATACCCTTTATATCTGGTAGTATGTCAGATTTAATGCCAGATACAAAAGAGATGCACCATGCTGAGTTTTTACACCAAGAATGTGGAGAACTCATAAACAAGGATTATCAATTGTTGAATCTGAGAAATAAGCTTTTCAAGGATAAAGAAACTTTTGTAACAGACCGTAGTTATGTAGATTTAGCAGCTTATTTCATATATAAACAATCTACTAATATCCCCGAATGTGAAGTAGATGCTTTCTTAGATATATGCAAAGATCTTACAGTTCAACAATGTGATTTATTAATATACCTTCCCTTGAGTATGTACCTTATGAAAGAATGGCCAATGGAAGACAATAAGAAGAGAATCATAAATAGATATTATCAGGCTCAGATGTCAGATATAATGGGTAACCTGTTAACTCAGTGGAGTACTTTAAGTGTAATAGATATATTAGTAGTACCCCAATTAGATTTCTACGACAGAATACACATGATAATGTCAAGATTGGATTAATATGAAGAAACAAGTAATGGAAGATAATATCAATGGCTTTCCCGGGTATCATATTACCCGGGAAGGTTTGTTATATAGTAGGTATGATAATAAGGGTAGGCTTACTCCTAATACTTGGAAAATTCGTAAGCCTACAGTATCTACTAATGGGTATATAAAATATGGATTTTGTTTAAGATTTAGAAAAATAAAAACTCAACTTTATGCTCATAGGTTAGTAGCTGAAGCTTATATACCTAATCCTAATAATTATCCTATAGTAATGCACTTGGATGATAATCCTAAGAATAATTCCGTAGAGAATCTCAAATGGGGAACTACTTTGGATAATATAAGAGACTGTATTAAGAAGAATAGAAAGGTAGTAAGGAAGCAAGTAATATCCTATGTTATCTCAGATTTACATATTGGAGAATATGGTAAATTTACTAGTAGAACTGAAACAGCTTTCCAAGTATTAATAAAGTTATCAAAACTTTGTATAAAGGAGAGAGTTCCTTTATTACATTGTGGGGATTTATTTCATAGTTCTGATAAGATATCCCCAGATTTATTATCTAGGGTTATGGAAGTATTTAGTAGATTATCTAAAAAAGACTTTATAATACTGACTATCTCAGGTAATCATGGTAGCCCGGTTATTCATAGAATAGGCGATAGGGAATTTATATCCTATGATAAAGCTATTGTTAAAGCTTTTCCTAACCTTTTCTATTCATTAGATTATGAACATTTTAGGTTAAACTATCATAAACATGTAGTTTATGGGATACCCTATATAGATAATAATATTGGTTTATCAGAGTATATAAAAAGTATAAAACTTAATCCTAAAAAGAAAAATATCCTTATGCTTCATACTGATTATCCGGGAGCAAGAGATACCGATGGGAGAGAAATAGGTTCTGTAGAAAATCTTAATGTAAACACTTTAAATAAGTTTGATTTGGTGTTATGTGGGCATATACATAAACCACAAAGATTATCAAAGAAGGTTTATATGATTGGTGCTCCTTATCAACAGAGAAGAACCGATAAAGATTGTAAACTGGGATATTGGAAACTTTATTCGGATTTATCTATGGAATTTATAGAACTGAAAGGATTCCCAAAATTCGTAGATGTTGAATCCGAAGATGAAATTAAGGATGATGGCAATTATTATACCATTTTACCCAAGAAAACTAGTATTCAAGTAAATACAAACCATAAGATTACTAAGCAAGTTTCTAAGAAAACTCTAGCAAAAAGGTATCTAAGGGAAAAAGGTATAAAAGATGATGCTAAGAAACAACTTTTAATTGACACTTTAAACAAAGCTGAATCATGTTAACATTTACAAGATTAAATATACAGGGATTCTGTTCTATAGATTCCTTCAGTTTACAATTAAACCAAGATTGTACGGTTCTTATCAAAGCTCCTAATGGTTTTGGGAAATCAACTTTACTGAATGCCTTGGTATGGGCATTATATGGGAAAAATATAAAGGGAGTATCTGAGGTAAATACTTGGAAAGAATACCAACCTAAAGATTATAAGGGAACCATGGTAGAAGTATTTTTTCAGAAAAACCAAGATTCCTATAAGGTAATCAGATGTCAAAAATTCAAAGATTACCTAGAGGATGGTGCTAAGGGAAATGATAGACTCATAATCATTAAAAATGCCGAGATTATTAATATCAAGGGTAAGAATGAATTACGGAATGCCATCAATAAAGAACTAGGATTATCCTATCTGTTATTCATGAACTCTATCATGTTTGGTCAAGGTATTAAGAGATTAATCCAAGAATCTAATTCGGATAAGAAAAAGCTTTTTGAGGAAGTATTCGATTTAGAATACCTAAATTTAGCAAAGGGTATAGCTAATCAAGATAAAGCTATAATCTTAAACGAGATTAATCAATTAGAATCTGAATCACTCTCTTTGAAGAAAGAATTAGAAGCAAATAAGGAAGCTTACTTCGATTTGAGGTCAAGGGAGAAATCCTTTAAGAAAGATCTCAGAGAAAAATCTAGGAAACTAAAGGAAGAACGAAAAGACCTAACTGCGTTACTTATTGCAAAACAAAAACATATTTCAGATGAAGTAGATGTAGCAATAGAACAAAAGGTAAGAAATCAAACCAAAGCAGTACAAGAGATAAAGAATCGAATTAAGATAAACAAGGAAACTCTAAGTACTCCTTTAAATGAGCTAGTAGATGAATCCATAGAATTAATAAAGAATAAACAATATAAGAAAGCCTTGAAAATGCTTACTCCCATCAGTAAAGCATTTAAAGAAAGGGAGGAACTTCAAAGCTTATATGAAGAATCCGTAGAGAGATTAGATGAACTAGAATTTAACTGCAGTAAGTATAAGACTTTAGTGAAAGAATGTTCCGATATTGCTTCAGATTTGGCAGATATAGACCAGGAAATAAAAGACCTTAAGAATCAGAAACTAAAGGTAATGTCTACTAAATACAAAGAAAGACTAAAAAAGATTCGTAAGGATTTAAGAAAGGTAGATGAAGATTACCATAACCGAGAACTAGAGTTAGAGAATTATAATTGGTTGATAAATGATCCTCTTGGTAACAATGGAATCAAGGCATATCTATTTGATTCTTCTCTTCATTTGTTAAATCGTACTCTTGCTAGTTATTCAGAGGTTCTAGGTTTTAGAATTGAGTTTAACATTGACCTCAATTCTACTAGAAAGGATTTCGTTACTCTTATCGAAAGAGATAATCACATAATCGATTATGATGAGCTATCAGGAGGAGAGAAACAAGTATGTAATCTATGTATGGCATTTGCAATGCATGAAGCTTTGACTGCAAGTAAGGGTATTAACCTAGCTTTCTTAGATGAAGTATTTGAATCTCTAAGTTCAGATAACATAGAATTGGTAATAAACCTTATAAAACACATATTCAATGGTAAATCCTTATTTTTAATAACCCATCATGACTCACTACCTTTATCAAATACTAAGATCCTGCAAGTAGAGAAAATCAAGGGCCTTAGTTATTATAAACCACTATGATCCATAAACAATACAATGGAATTATGGCAAATAGTAAAAAGAAAGGTTCAAGATTTGAACTCAAAGTCTCAAAATGGTTTACGGAATGGACTTCTTTCAAATTCGGCAGAACACCCTACTCTGGTGCAAATCATCAGAGTAGGGATTTGTCTTCGGATATTATGTGTCAGGATGAAAGACATGCCCATAGATGTAAAATCTCGGTAGAATGTAAAAACTACAAAGACATCAAATTCGAACATGTATTATTGGGTAATAAATCCTGTGATATATTAAAATTCTGGGAACAAGCAAGTAAAGATGCTAAAAGGGCAAAGAAAGTACCCATCTTATGTATGAGATATAATTCAATGCCCTCAGCAGAATTTTTCTTTGTAGTAGGTATTAAACTTGGAGATATTATTGCCCAGTATGTTACTAAGGTAATGTATATCCAAGTACCTGGGAATACTCTTATGGTATTCATGGCTAGTGAAATATTAAAAGTACCGTACAAGATGATTCACAAACAAGCTAAGTTAATCGTAAAAAATCAGTAATATGAAAAAACGTATCCCATACTCCTATGTAATCTTCTACCTAGAAAGAAAGTATTATCACCTTATCGAGAAAGAGTTAAAAGAAAAGGGATACGAAAATATCAAGGTTATTATCCCTACTCTGGATATACTTAAGAGAACCGTAAAGGGTAAGATGGTATTTGAATCTGTTCCTATACTTTTCAATTATGGTTTTATGAGAATGCCTACAGAGAATGCTTTCTCAAGGCCTTTTTTAAATAAACTAAAACGAAATATCTCAGGTATAAGAACCTTTCTTAAATCTACTGAAACAATGCACGAAAGAAAAAAGAAGGTACGTATAGATAATGCTGAAGACTTCGATGATTTTTCATTAGTTGCCACTTGTTCTAGAAAAGATGTAAGGAGATTCATAAGATTAGCAAAAGCAAATAAAAAATACTCTGTTGATGATCTTATGAATGTAAAACCTGGTGATTATATCGTTTTAAAAGGGTATCCCTATGAAGGTATAGATGCTACAGTATTAGATGTAAATTACTCAAATAGAACAGTAAAAGTACTAATCTACCCAGAACATGGTAAAATGGAAGTAACTCTTGATTTTGATAGTGTTCTTTACAGTGTATATCAGGATTCAGACCCAGATAAATTACATTGTAATAACTTTGACTATGACCCAAATTCTATTACTTCTGAAAAGATAGAAGAGAACATTAATAAAAGGAGGCGTTAATATGAATGAATACCAAAAGAAAGCATGGGACTGTTTGACTCCAACCGAGCAGCAGTCCCTTTTTCTTCAGTTATCAGAGAGTAAATCCTCTTGGGAAGCTGGAGAGATATTAAAATTATCTCATTATAAGTACCTAGAAATAAAAGAAAGGTCTGAAAAGTTCTTTCGATTATTCTCTGATTTCTTCGAAATACATGAATCAATATTCAGACCAGATTGCCCCTGTGAAAGAAACTTCCAGGATTATATCGAAGCTTGTATAGAAAAAAGGATGAAAAGGAAAGAGGCTCTACTAAATACTGGAGATGCCTCCCAATTAGTTCCTAAGGTAAATACTCGTAATCTAGAAAGAAATATAAGAAGACTACAAGGTTCAGATAATGAATGGGATAAACATTCTCTAGGTTTGATATTAGAATTCGATAGATGGAATAACTTTAGGATATTACCCAGGCAAGTACAGCAACCCTCTGCTTTCAAAAGAAGAGCTAATAAGAAAGAAAAGATTTATATCAACTACTTATTGGAGAAAGTACCAGAATGGGTTCATACTAAACTAAGAGAAAGGTTTAAGTATAAGGTAAAGCCTAGTATAAAGAAATGGTGGGTATGTTTAATATCTGAAGATTTATATACTGATGGATATTTATTACTTCCCGTAAGACCTACAGATGAGGTAATGAGGGAATTCAGTAAATTCTACATGTATATATTCGAGGATAAGGATGATGCAGATACATTTGGATTCATGGTATCTAAATTCAATGCCAAGACTACTACTGTAAAACTAGGTCAGAAGTTTTGGCCAGAATATAGACTATGTATCGAAAAGGCTTTGAATTACAATCAGGTAAATAACATGGATTTCAATGTGAAGCAATTGGATATGGCCTATAACACTCACATAAAACGAAAACCAAAGAAGAAACCTCAACCAGGAGCTGCTAGAGTGAAAGAAGACTCCTTCTATTGATCCTCAGCTAATATTAAAATAATAAGTAGAATATTTTTCTATATAATATATAAGTATTATATTTGCATCAGAAAATTAATTAGATAAAATTTTAATATAGACAATATGAAGAATACCAACTTAGACATCCGCTTTAACAAAGCAAATAATATCCTCAACCAATTCAGTGATAGCTGGGGGGATGATAAATTGAACCTATTACCTAATTTCCCAAAAATTAAGGATATGGTATCAAACCACATTACTCAAGAGAATTACTTATGGTTAATCACTTATGATTTACCTAATGATCTCTTCGATAAGATTGATAACATGGGATTAGTTCCCTATGAGTATGTAACTCATGAAGAATTAACTCAAACCTATTACAATCAAAGATTTTAAAACTATGGCAAAAAAGAAAAAAGATAAACCAGCTCCATCAAAGGAAAAACAAAATTTCCTAGGAGCTGCAGGTAGAAACATGAAGTACAAGGATCTTAAAAGAAAGGCAGTAATCCTTGGTATGCCTTTTCCTGATGCTTGTACTGCAGGAGTATTTGATTTAATCAAGTATATCAGTAACTCTACTAACAAACCCGATAAATCCTTAATTGACCAGTATGATGAATGGGCAGATAAACAATTGGAAGCAATTGGTTATGATAAAACTGACCCAATCCGTAATTCAAGATTAAGATTAGGATTCTTAGGAGAAGAGGGAGAAGATGGTATTCGAAAATTAAAAAGAGTACCAGGTATAAAGAAACCCAAAGAAAAGAAACCTCCAAGAGAAAGAGATTCTTTTAATCTAATCAAGGGTACTAAGAAATCCTACTGTTATGAATTAACCGAAAAGGGATTTGACCAAGAGAGAGTAGTAAGGAGAATGAAAAAGAAATTCCCTGATGCTAATGAGAAATCCATTCAACTCTGGTACAGGGCTGCAAAAAGGAAATTAAATGGTAAAACTAGCAAGGGATAATCGGAAAATATACCCAGACTTAATATATGTATGGACTTGGAGGCCTGATGAATATTGGGGATGGACCAAATATCAATATGCAACAGAAAGTAAATACCGAACCGAGAAGTTGTTATATAAAAAACATATATGTGGTTTAGGATTCTTTTCAAGATACCATGCTAGAAGAACCATAACTCTTTTATTAGGAGTAGATGCCAATTTATACATTCATACTATCAAGGGTAAGAATCTTATAAAACAAGGCATAACTGATTTACCCAAGAAAGGTCATCAATCGATATTCTTTAAGGGTAAGCCAACTAAAATACGAAGATTTATCTTTCCTGCTGAAGCAAGAATGGATAAACATAGGAGAAGGCATTTTGTAGTAAGAATGAATAAAATTTATAAGAAACATGGAAGAAGGGCATTCAACAGGGCATACCAAATTGCATTATACGGGTATAGGGATGAATTCTCACCTGAATATCGAAAGCAAAAGAGATTACAGGTCCATTCTGCTATCCTACAGGAGATACAACAAGCTGAGTCAAGGAGAAAAGAACCAATTCAACCTTGATTGCTTGAATCATCCTCCTAGGATTTGGCAAATAGCCCTGTTCCTTACCAAGGTATATCATATTAAGTTTAATCGTATCTTATTCAAAAAGGCCTACGATTTCTTAGATGACTTTGGAGAAGCTTCTCTGAAATTTCAGAATCAGGTTATTATCCCAGATAAATATCTCATAAGAGAATTACGATGGGAACTATGGAAACCTCTATCTGGTTATAAAATAAGGAATAAGTATGCTTACTTCATGACCAATAGGAAACTAGATTCAGAAATTTGGGTCTACCCAATAAGGTTTTCTGATAACTATGAAACTTCGAAAAAAGGAAAATATCAATCATACACAGAAATAATAGGTAAATTGGGTTTTCCAGGTTTAACTAAAATATCATATAGCGATGAACACTAAATTAGAACAACATGGACCATATAATCCATTTGAGGGCAAATCCTTTAAGATCCTTACCTATAATCAAGTGGACCAAGTTATAAATTCTGAAGTAATTGAGATAACTTCACAAGAACAGTTCAATACCGTTCTAGAAAACATAAAACAATTTAATAATGCTCATGAATCTTTGGGACCATTCCTAAAGAAGTATAAAAAGCTTATAACTGAGTGATTAACTATATTCATTAACAAACCATTAAAATTAAACAATTATGGCTAAGAAAAAAGAAACTAAGAAAGTTGAACTTAAAGAAGTATCTAGAGTAGAAATCAACGGTAACATCATCATTACTTACGAAGATGGCTCAGTAAAGATTATCCCGGCTCCCATTATGCTGACCGCAGATCAGGCATCTGAAATTTTCGGTTCAGAAGACGATGAGGAGGAAGAAGAATCGGAAGATGACGAAGATGAAGATGATTCTGAAGAGGATGAGGAAGACGAAGAAGATGAAGATGATTCTGATGAAGAAGATGAGGACGAGGAAGAATCCGATGATGAGGACGAAGAGGAAGAACTGACCGGTGAAGCTCTTGCCGAAATGGACTTCGAAGAATTGGAAGATGTTTGCGATGACAAAGACCTTGATACTGATCCAGACGACTTCGATGAAGAAGACATCGAGAAACTTCGTAAGGCAATTGCCAAAGAATTAGGTATCAAATTGCCGGCTAAGAAGGAAGCTAAGGGTAAAGGTAAAAAGGGTAAAAAATAATCCATTTACCTAGCATAAAGGGTAGGAATCATCTCCTACCCTAAAAATTAACTACTATTAGGTTATGTAGAAGTCACAACTTATTTATAACACAACTTTTAAAAACTTATTAAGATTATGGCAAAGAAAAAAGAAGACACCAAGAAAAAGGGTGCTAAGGAAAAAGATCCCGAAAAAGAAGCTAAACGCAAAGCTCGTATGGAAGCTATTAAAAACCGTCCTGCAGGTCAGAGACCGAACGGTAAACAAATCGATGTTATCAAGATTTCTGATAACTCAGAAGTTCAGAACTTCGGTTATGCAATCAAAACAAAGAAAGGTGCTCAGGGAGTATTGGTAACTTCAGTATTGGTAGTAGATGGTGCTCCAGTAAACACATCGGTTGCTTTTGTTCCCGGAGAATTGGCAATTAAGTCAAAGAAAGGACATGGTATTATCACTACTCCGAAGTCAAAGAAAGAAAAAGACACCGACGAGGAAGTAGATGAAGAAGAAACTTCTGAAGAAAACGAAGATTAAACTCCATAACGATTATACATTATATCAATTATCCAAAGCCCATTGCCTCACAAAGGTGATGGGCTTTTTTATTTTCATAATCTATGGTAACCAAAGAAGAGATAAGAAAGAATATACAAATCATTGCACTTAATAATCTGATAGAAGATTATACTTCATTTCTAGAAGTATGCAAAAATCCCTCAGAAAGGGAATTAACAGAAAACATAATATCAGAAGCTAAGGAAATGATTTTAGAATATCAATCCCAAATAAAAAGGCCACAATGGAAAAAAGATCCTTCTCATCCTTAATTTCACAGATTGCTGAAATATACAAGGATATCAAATACTATAAATACCAAGCTCATATATCCTTGCAGCAGAATAAGATGGGTGAATATAGGAAACACCAAGCCCATATTATGTATCAGAAAAGAAAACTTTATTCTTTATCACAAAGAGTAAAAGATATTCTTAACAATCCAGTTCTAGAAGTGAAATATATATGGGGAAATGAAACTAAAACCAGTATTTTCTCAGGATTAACTCAAAGAGAGATATCTGATTATCTTCATACTTGTGCAATGGTAAAAGGGATTGAATTAAAAATCCTAGAAATCAAGGAAATCCATACCTTTAATTCGGATTCACTTCTATAGGTAAATATAAACTCATAAATTAATAAGGATATGACAAAGAAAGTAAAACCTGCTAAAAAAGCAAAGAAACCGGCTGATAAGACTCCGGAAATCACAAAAGCTGCAAAGGCTTTGGAAAACTACCTGAAAGAAAATAACCTGGATCCTGCAAAGGATTGGTCAAAGGACAAAACTCATGGTAAGGCAGTAAAAGAACTTATGGCAAAACTTAACAAGGAAAGAGATAAAGTTGCTGCCCAATATCCTGAGAAAGACACTGCTAATCAGAAGAAGCTGGTAAAAATGAAAAAGGCTTCTGAAGATGAAAAGAAAGCTAAGAAGGAAGCTAAAGCAAAAGAGAAAAAGGAAAAAGCTAGTTCAGGTAGAACAGCAACTAAATACGATTATCCTTTGGTAGACGGAAGAGAAATGACTTCCGAAGAAAAGAAGAAATATCGTATGGCTCAGAGAAAATTGGCTGCAGGTAAGACTCCAAAAGAATCTAAGCCGAAGGAAGAACCTAAGAAGGAATCCAAAAAGGATAAGCCTTCTAAGAAAGATAAAAAGACCAAAGATTCTAAGAAGAAAAAGGCCAAAGATTCTAAGAAGAAAAAGGCCAAAGACGAGGATTAATTTCCATTCTTATATTTGTTTTGTTAGTTATTAGTAGTTTTGGGCCTGGCAATAATTTTTGTCCAGGCCCTTTTTATCTCTAAAGTTATGAAAGAAGAAAAAGAAATATTCAAACCCAAACTGCGTATTACTACACTTTCAGAAAATGGTAACCCTTTATCTGATAGATTAGTAGATGCTTGCACTGAGATGTATGCCGGTCCAAAGGTACAACATAAAGGTCCAATAAGAATAGAAGTAACACTTGTTAATCAACAAGATATTTCTCAATTCAAAGAATACTTGGATAAATTATCTGGTAACTTACCAATCAAAGAATCTGCAGGTAGAGGAAGACCCTCTAATACTCAATCTAAAGAATGGGAATCCCCAAGAGAAGATATCCTTGCTAATGTAGAAAAGATGGTAAATGAAGGCAAAAGCCAACAGGATATTATTAAGTATCTTAGAGATCTTGGATTTGTATTCATCCTTACAGAGGATTTTCTTTATCATTTCCCGGAATTTAAATTCGATAAGAAAGATGTGGGAGAACCCACCAACAATGGCCAATATCTCGATTCTTATTCATGGATGGCAAGATGTATAAAGAGAGCAAAAGATCCTAAGACAGATAAATTTGACCCTATGATTCTATTTGGGTTCAGTATTCTGCAAGGTCCCTCAAAGAAGATCGTTCCCTATCTGTATAAGGAAAGGAAGAAACCCTTTAGGGCTCAGACTGGTAAAACTACTATCTCATTCTCTCAGGCAGAATTTACTAAGTTACCCAAGTATATGTTAGAGGCAGAACGAATTAAATTCTCTACAGAGCAACGACAATTGCTTAGGACTCCCGAGAAGAAACCTTCTAAGTTCTTCTTAAGATGGGCATCTAGTGCAATATTCCCAGATTCAATCAAGGAAAAGATGGCTGAGATCTTGAAGAGATAATCCACTACCTACCTCAGCAATATTTGCATATTATATATAAATTTTATATATTTGTATAACGAAATAAATAATAAGAAAAATGGATGCAGAAACCAAAATGGTTATTAAGAACATTGCCCAAATCCAAGTTGAGGCACTAACTCATATCTCTAAAAATTTAGAGGATACCGATCATTACCTTCTTAAAAAACTTCTTCAGATTGAAGAAGGAGAAATAAGAGGAGTATTAGATAATATGATAAAACTCTATTCAGATATGATAGAATATCCTCAACTTATAAAAACTCTTACAGAGTATCAATTATACGTCTGCTCTCATATCCTATGGAAAATGGAGGAAGAATGGGTAACAGATAATTCTCAAGGAGTTTTGGGAGCATGGGCAATCATTCAAAAATATACCAACGTATTACATCCGGAGTTAACACTTTTAAAACTTTAAATTATGGACAGAGAAGAATATCTTGAATCAGTTACCATGAATACTGGTATTAAAATGAATCCAGTAGAATCTTCTAATATAGAAGGCATTGGTTACAACGTAAAGAAACATCATCTATGGGTTGCTTTTAAGGGCAACAAAGTTTACCGGTATGATTTAGTTCCCAGAAAAACTTTCGAAGAACTAATGAATGCCGAATCTAAAGGGAGATATCTTAATTCTCATATCAAAGGACAATATGAAGCTACAGGATATGAACTCAAAAACTAAACATATTATTTTTCCGTTTTCCATTCTGGGAGTTACTCTTTTGGGATTCACTATTGCCAACACCAATAGTACCCGGAGGGTAACTCCTCCTTATGTAAAGGAGAGTAGAGAAGATTCTATTAGAAATGTAAAACGGTATGAGGAAAGCAAAAGAAGAGATTCTATATTCTTTGCTAAAGTAGATTCTATAAAGAAACTAAAGGATTCTCTTAGTAATCGGAGATTATACCAATATGCTTTCCTAGTAAGAGTTACTCCAGATAATATAATATTTACCGCAAGGAAATCTGGTTATCAACAAGTAACTTTAGATGCTCATTATACTAAACCCAGAGTATATTACCAAGTATTCACTTCCGATAAACCATTATCACCAGAGGAAGCTTCTGCTTATGCCGAGAAATATGAACATGATCCCAGTAAGGTAACTATATTAACCGTAGAACAGTATAATCAGAGATATGGTAAATCATCATCTATTTCAGAATATGATATCTTTACTGAAGGCCTAGATTCCTACTATGATGATCCCGAAAACCTAGATGAGAACCCAGATGAAATCTTTGATTTCCTACTCGACTAGGGATCCTCAGCTATTGATAAAATAAATTAGAATTATTTTTTTATTTAAAATATTGTTCTTATATTTGCATAGAGAAATTAATTAAGTAACATTTTTAAATTAGTCAATTATGAAAAAAGTAAATTTGAACAAGGTAACCGAGTTAATTAACAACCAAGTATCTAACTCATTGAAGGAAGTTAAGGCTTCTAAAACACAAAAGCCAAAAGAAACTAAAGAATCTAAGGCTAAGGAAGAACCCAAAACAAAATTGGTAAAAACTACAACCAAGAAGGTTTCCAAAAAAGAAGAAGTTGTCAAGGAAGTTGCCAAACAACAGAAACCCAACATCATCGAACAGGTTATATCAAACCGGGAAGTAAAATACATTTATCCGGAAGATGTAGTCGATACTCTCTCAAGAAAGAAATGGAGACAACAGACTCGCAATGAACTCCGCAAATTGGAAAGGGAAATGCTTCGCATCCAAGATCATAATTCCAAGGAATACAAGTCTGCCCAAAATAAATATATTACCTTCCAGAAAAAAGTTCTGAAGGTAGATGAAGCTATTTAATTAAATCCTTTGTTAACTCGGGACTGGGAATCACTTGAGGGCAATCAATATTCCCAGTCCCATATTTATTTTGGTTATGGACTATCGAATATTCTCCGATAAGGAGATGGAAAAACAGGAAAAGGACATGGTAGAACTTCATAAGAGATGTGTAAAGAATTACCTTGTTCAAAGATCTCTCAAACACGGAAAGATTAAAAAATTCTTTATCGTATATGATTATTATCTAGGCACTGAGAATATAAGAAATTACTTTTTCAGGCCTATAGATATGTTCGTAAGATTCTTATTGTTGGGTAAACTTGAAGAAATAGAAGATTATGTCAAAGCTGATTCTAGAAAGAAGAAAAGAAAACATAAGAGAAATAAAAGTATGGTATCTTCAGAGTCAAAAACTATACGAAGAAAAAATGGTAGAGATAAATAAGACCAGCAAGGTTTTATTCTCTGGGCCAGTATCTTCTATGGTTGCTTGTTGGAGAAATGCCTTGCTCTTAGTAAGAAGATCTTATAGGATATCGAAAGATTCTAGAATTTCTTTAAGAAACCTTCAACATAATACTAGGGATATTAATGCAGTAAATGACTTAGAATTAGGTCAAGGTGTCAAATTTATAATCATTGAATTATGTTTCGAGAAATAGTAAAAGATGTATATATCGGTAAATCACAACTGGGGATCTGGGTAAATGGGAAAAGGGTCCCCAAAGAAACTCTGGTAAAGGATATTGCCTTACCAACCTTACTGGGAAATAAATTGCCAGATTATGGTACCATAGGAAATTTTACCCAGTGGGAATTCGAAGTTAACCCAGGAGGCAATCACAAATTATTTATCACAGGTATACCCAAGAAAACTTATGACTTGGATTTATACCGATTAAAAGGGAGATTATGGTCATCCTATTACGAGGATGATAAAAGGGGATACTTATTTCAGGTATTACCCTATGATGTTAAACACTTAGAAACAGAGATATAATATAATGGAAACAAAAGATTACGTAAAAATATTTAGACTAGATCAAGAGAACTTCCAATTTAATAGAGGGGAGTTTATGAATAAAATGGGAGAAGATTTACTAGAAGTATGCCAAAGGCAACAAAAGATAAACCCAGCAACTGGTCACATATATTATTCAGATTTTAAAAAGGTAGTAAAACACTTCGAGGATAAATTTAATGAAATCAGTCGGCAAAGTATAAGACCTTTATCCCAGAATTTATGGAAGGCATTCTTTGCAACTCAGGTAGTGCCCCTAAGAAAACTCTGGTACCCAGAAACACAAAAAAGGATAGAGAAAATGAAAAATAACTCTAGTGAACAAGACAAAAAATCCTCGAGAGGTAAAAAAGGCAATTATGGCAAAGGAAATCGTTGACCTTCATGGCAATATTTTTAAGGTAATTAAAGGTTGGGAATTTTATAACAAGGTTCCCAACCTTGAAGGAAATTATACCTGGATATTTACTAGGGATAGGATTACCGATACTCAATTTATTTTGGCTTTAAATGAAGAACTCAATATAGCAGTTGGTTATTGGTATTCTAATATTTATCAACTATACGTAGCTCGTCCTCTTAAAAGGATTGGATACGATGAATCTAAGGATATAAGAAAAGAATATTTGTATAATGGCAAAAGACAACATAAAAAGATTTCCTAGACCTATGGGAACTACTGCAATGGCAGCAGAATACCAAAAGAGTCAGAATCTTGAAGATTTACAAAAGGTATACAACTACATTATCAATCACTGGTTGATGGGTAATGGCATGTTATGTGGGATTATGTATGATATTAATACCTTCTCAACAAAGACAGGTATAGATATCAATTACATACGAGTATTTATGAGAGATAGGTTATTACAATCTAAGCTCTGGGATAAAGAAAGACAGGAAGAAATGCTACAGGCTCTATTGGGAGAACAAGTAGCATGGGCTTTAGAGGATAGAATGGAAATCTCCCATCAGGTAAATATCCTAAGAGAATCTCAGGGAGGACATTATACTCCATTCATATCTGCTGAATTGAATAAGGCTCTTAAGATGAAACTAGATTCTTCTACTTCATTGCAATCCATCATACGTACATTTATGGGTGGAGGAACTACCAATATCTTTAATCAATTTGGAGATACCCAGAATAATCAATTGAATCAGAACCAAGGTATATCAATAGAGGAAGCCAGAAAGATTATCCTAGAATCTCAAAAGATAATGGACAAGCCACAGGAAGCCAAATTATTGGCAGATCACTATGATTTATCTTCTTTACCCGAGGTAGTTGCTACTAAGCAAGAAGGAATTGATACTACCAAAGAGGGCCTTACTTTGAATACTGCAGAGATGAGGCAAATTACCGATGATTACAAGGGAGCTATGGAACTCTCTTCAAGAGAACATCATGAATTAAGAAGAGAGATAGAAGCTAACATAGATCCCGAGGATCCAGACCCAGAAATGGATATCTATTTAGATGAGGAGCAATATGAAGAAAAAGAGCCTACCTCAATAGCTGAACAATTCCTCAACAGGTAATCGAGGTTTATTGCATAATTAATTTATTATTCTTAAATTTGCATCAAATAAATAAATAATAAGATTATGGATAAAACCACATTAAAACAGCTTAAACCAGGTACACTATTCAGATTAAAAGATTCTGAATCTAATCCAGTATGGGTAAGAGATCATTATGATAGGTCTTCTAAAACTTATGCTTGTCATAAATACGAAGACTACAATCATGAAGCTTTCTTCAAAGAAACCAGAACAGTATTCATTAATTTTACATATTAGACATTATGAACATCAAAAACCTATTCAACAGATTTCGTAAACGGGAACCAGAGTTAAGTTATTCCCTGAATCTTATCTACCTAGAAGATACTAAGGTAGTATTCAACCAGAATATACAATGTGCTAAAGACCTAGAGAATTACCTATCTGCCTATATGAGACTATTTGGCATGTATTCAGATAAGCCTTATGTACTAATCTATCAGGAATACAAAAACAGATATTGGGTATATGACAAAGAACCTTACCTATTATACTATAAGGTACCACTTATAGTTAACCTCAGTAGAAAGCTATCAGGGAAATCAGACATGGTAATAACCAAAGAAAAATACCAAGCTGCTAAGGATTTAGTCCCAGCTCATGATATATCTGATAAATTCAAGATACCTGAATATATTACGGGAGTCTTTACAGATATCTGGTATAAATGCCAAGGATATATGGATACGGACCATGTTGGTTTAGAGGAGATACGGGAATTGATGCAGCACAATTGGTTAAAGGAATTTGAATTGCTGGTATTCAAGAGGAATTACGATACAGATATGTTATTCCTTAATCATTCTCTTACCTATATCTTGGACCAGACAGAAGAAGAGGGCCGAAGAATATGTATTCAAAACATTATCGAACGTAACATAAATCAAGAAAATCAAGATGAAAACGAAACAATTTAACGTAAGCCAGTCTAGAATATATCCAGATATCAGGGATAAATATCTGGATTATATGGGAGAACAATATAATATGTTCATTTCGGATGATACTCTAAAGAATGATCTCAGAGAAATCCTTCGAAAGGGTACTAATAAAACCATCCATTTCAATATTCTAGAAAAGAACTCAGATCTCTTGGTATTTGAAACCTCTGAATACAGTAAGCTATTAGAGTTCACTAACCATTATCTCTGGATATTCAGGCTAGTAAACGATAAATGGAATTTAATCCGATACAGAGTATAAATTCGAAAGGCAGACTAATCATCTGCCTTTCTTAGCGTTTACACACATCCTCAGCTTAGTATTCCAGAATTTGCATATATAATTTAAAGTAATTATATTTGTATCAGAAAAAGAAATTAATAACTATTTAAAATTTTAGACTTATGAAAAATAATGAAACCTTCCAAACCACACAACATTTAGACAAGTTAGTTACTAACCTAGGTCTTCAAATCCAAGAGGTATTTTCCTTAGACTTAGAGGAAATCCCAGATTACAGCAACAATCTAATGAATCTATTAGTTAATGCCTATGTTGAAAACCAATGCTTAGCATTATCTGCAATGATATCTAAACAGGACGGATTTGCAATATACTCTTTCTTATTTCAAACTCCCGATACTTCTAATGGTGCTGCAGATGCTCTAGTAAACTTTGCCATGAACTTCACGGATGGAGAAGCTAATATCAAATCTATCAACAGAATATCTTCAAACATAATGCAAATTACCTTTACAGTATGACACCCATAAGAAGACTTTTAAATATCATACAATTTGATCTAGCCGAGAAACTAAACTTGGCTAGATTAAGATGGTACCATCTTAATCATCAGGACCAATATCTTCAATCAGTAATCTATGGTAATCCTGATAATTGTACCTTGTTCAGACTAATGGAAGTACTTACTAATTTGCTTAGAGCTAACTTCTTAAGTTACTACATATTAGCAGATACTCCTGAATCTCTATCTATTTCAATACAAGGTAATGCTATCATTACATTTGTGATAACTAAAGACAATTACATAACTTTTACAATAACGAAATTATGAGCACAACTCCATACCCAGGTCCAGATGAAGTAATTATACCATCTCGTATATATTTCGATGAAGGTAAGAGAATAGATGTTAAAGTATGGCCTAAGACCATTCAATTAACAGGTCCCACTAAGGATTTAAACAAGGTATTCAAAACCCTTGAAGAATATGATGATTGGTGGCATCAGTTTAAGAAAAAGAATCCAGATGCCTTCCGTAAAGATGCGAAATATGTAAAATCCATTAATGGCCTCTTCCTTATTCAGAAAAGGCTCTATCAGATACCCAATAGAAGCCTCAGCTAAGTAATCAGGGATATTGCATATTTAAAAATAAAGTATTATATTTGCATCAGAAAAAGAAATATATTATTCATTTAAAATTTAGGCAGTCATGAACTTGAACAACATTACAACAGCCCTTAAAACCGGTATCACAATTTACCAATACGAACAATGGCAAAATACTGGTTCAGTCAACCTAATGCAAAAGGAATCCCACATGCTTTCCAAGGTTTGGCTTAAGACAAATATCCATAACCCAGATTCTTTGGATAAACCCTTTATCCAACTCTCTGCTACTTTTACTTCAGAATTCGATATCCAAGAATATAACGAATGGCTAAATGCTAACCAGTACAAGTTATATCCATTGCTATTGGGTATTCTTAAGATATCACTAAAGGATAATTTCTACAATTACTCCAATGCTTCTAATATTCATTACGAAGGAGGGAAATTCCCAAGTATGCTTACCATTCAATTATTTAACTTAGAATTCTAATGTCATGAAACTAACAATAACAACCCTAGTAATCGTAGAAGGCTCTTATATCCAAGGAATTTTCCATTCCTTGGAAGAGCATCCAGGTAAAGCTTACCAAGAACTGGTAGACCAAGGCTATGAATCAGGTATATCAATGTACGGTCACTACATAGCCTGTAAATCCCTGGATATATCCTCAGAAGAGGAATACATGAATCAATTAACTGACATAAAACTAATTTGTAACGAATTATGAGAACAGCATTATATTACATGGGACTAGGGCTTATCTTAGTCCTATTCCTTAATTCCTCTGGGCCTAACTTAGATACATTCATACCAGGCAATCCATGGGAACATTATTGCAAATATGAATTGCACAAGCATCCATTCCATACTAATGAGAAGGAATATAACTATTTCCTTGATACTTTTACTAGCACAGATAAATATGAACAAATAATGGAGATATATGCTAACCCAAGGTAGATTTCTAATTTCATATCTGGTATTCGATAATATACAGGTAAATAATATCGGACAAACGCATATACGTGAGATACTAAAGGATACTCAAGCCTTTACCATCAATTATCGAACAGAACAAATAAGAGATTACCTCAGATATCCTGGAGAGGAACTGATACCAGAACACCTACATATGATTAATGCCTTGAAGGAAATCCAGAACTATTGGAATCTTACTTCAGAAAAAGTCATCATAACAGATATCATACCCATTCCTCAGCCATGATAACCAGGGTTTGCATATATAAAATAAAGTAGTTATATTTGCAGAGTAAAATTTAATTATTAACATTTTAATTTGTAGACTTATGAAAAATAATGAGTTATTAAAAAAGTATGCCGGTATCTCAACCCGTATCCGCAGAATCTTTGCTTATCACTACGACCAAATCCAACGGGAAGTACAAACAGAGATTTCAACCCTTAACCCAGAATTACAGGCACAATTCATGGACTTAGTCATTGAATACATGGAAGAATCCATTAACTGGCCAGATCCCGATGACCAAGAAACATTCGAAAAACAATTACTCGGATAATGCCATGAAAACAATTACCTACATCATGAGTACCTATGTGATAGGTACTCATAACTATAACTCAGATATCAGGGATGTACTCAAATCCTATATCATGGCCAGATACTATGGATGGGAACCAAAAGAGGAAGACCTAGAGGAAATCATTTCCCATACACCCTATTTCAATATTAACGTGGATGATGCTATCTACGAAGTCCTAACAATGCCAAGAGAAGAAATAACCATCTAAAACAAAGAACTTATGAGAACATTAGAAAATATTCAAGACCTTAAGAAATTACTTCTTAATCCCTATACCATTTATACTTATGACTATGCTGATGGATTCATTATTAATGACACTACCGACTACATCGAGATTTACGAAATCGAGATAGAAGACGAACCCTTTGACGAGTTCCTTGGTAGTATTATTACCTATGCTTCAGAGAAGGACTTATTCGAAAACTTGAGAGAAAATCTTATTCGCATGGATTTAACCAAAGGTGCTGATGACCAATACTATGATTATTCTCCTTCTCAGGTAGAGGCTATCCTATTCGGAATCCTTCAATTAACTCCAGAACACCAAGATATAATCGTAATTAATCTCAAAAAACACCTAAAATCCTTTATTCAAGACAAAGACCAAGCGGAAGAGATGATAACCCAATATACCTGTTATTACAATGCCATCAAGAGATGGGAATCCAATCACAAGGAAACAGAAATCCTTCATCAACTTGAGATATCAAACCTACTCGAACGATTAAAAAATAACTAAAACAATGAAAACAACAAATTCTTCATCAAGAATCACCCTCAGTCAGAATGGTAATCAAATACTAACCTGCAAAGTATACAAAGAGCCCAACTATATATTATCTATGTCCAACGAAGAAATATTAGAACTCATCTCTGGACTAGACTATATGGGTAACCTACCAACGGTACCAGACCCAGAGAAACCAATAGAAATCCAAGTCTCAACCATCCGACAAATACCCTTAGAACAAAACAAAGAAGTCCAAACCAAAATCAAAGAGATAATATACAATAACCTCTATGATACTCTAATAGATGAACTAAAGAGTACCATCTCTAGGTTCCAAGCCCAGTATAACATCCAAGAGATAAACCCATACCTACAGGATATACTTCAGAACCCAGAAGATCTAGTATCCCTCTCCCAACACCACAAAAGATAAATAAAAAGAATACCTAGAGCCTAGAAAACTCTAGGTATTTCTGTGTACACAAACCAAGTATATAATCAATTACCTCCCAAACCAAAATAAAAACCAAGTATACAGATACTAGGTACACAACCCACCTACCCCACTCCCAACAAAGAAATATACAAATAATATATAACAAGGTACACAATAAACCTCATATACACCTAATCTGAATATACAGATATCACTAACTAAGATACAAATCCCCTATATCACAATCAATATATAATATACATAACTAATACTAATATACATATCTTAGGATCTTGGTTTTCCTTCTTTTCTGTGTACCAACGGGGGTTTTTCGAAAAAGTCAGGAACATACTCATTTGGCTCCCCATCTACTATACCAAACACTATAGCTCTCAAAATTTAAAGTACTAAATCCTTGAGGCCCCAGAGGCCATTTTAGGCAATAAAATCACCATACATGGCCCCTCAAATCACAGAAAAGCAAAAAGTACACTCTGGCAATAGTTTTTGAGATACGTATATGAGCCTTTTTGACACGTAGCTATTTTAGTAACGCCTATATATAATATACTAATATGGGTGGGATTTAGATACGTATGTATTTTAGCTTCACACGTGTAATTGAAAAGTGTTCTGTTTGGCTAGTTTGTGTAATCTAGGATTTAGGTTGTGATTTTGTGTACCTAGACTCGGATTTTAATTGCCAAGAGGCTAGGATTTATATAAAAATTGTGTACCTAGAGGGGCCATTTTAGGCTCGGATTTTATAAAACTGGGTACACAATTTATGCCATAAATGGCCTCGGATTTTATAAATTTCTAGGCAATCAAGGAGCCAATTTTAATTGCCATCCTAGTAATATTGTTGTTAATTGCATAAGTATTTATATTATGGTTATTTTAGATAATTCTAGGACATTAGGGGCCTTCGAAAGGCAAACTGGGATATTGCATAATTAAAATATTATTCTTAAATTTGCATCAAATAAATATAAAGTATTAATCATTTTAATTTTAAAGTTATGTTTACTATTCAATCAAATTCCATCCAAACTATTAAAGAGAATATTATGACCTACTTTAACGGTACCCTCCAAAAATTTACCTACTTACATGAACAAGTAACCGAAATCTCTAACCCGGATGAATCTTACTTAGGTACTCTTAACTTATTCTTCAAAGAACCTGTTACATCAAACGATGAACAAATCTATTTCGAAGAATACGATGCTTTTGAACAATACGTTAAGGATTACATTAACAATAACATTATCCAACTTCAAGAACTAAATGGTAACGGGCATTACATTGCTAACGATAACGGAGATACCATCCAGGTACATTTCAACGATTTCTCTCTTTTCATTATCATTACTCTAACTGGTCAGTACTAATACCTTGAACGAGAATATTGCCCAGGCCTAACTAAGGTACCTGGGCTTTTCTATGTACATACCTAAGAGGCCATCTATAGACTTCATATAATTACCTAAGAGGTACTAGAGCTTTACTACACATATACTTACTAGCCTTATATAAGAACCCACTAGGCCTATCTATAGATCTTATAAGGCTTACCTAAGTACGCTAACTATCGACCATATATGGCCTTCAGGTAATAGGTATATAATATACAGATATTCTATAGCCACTTAAAAGGCCCTCCGAAAATCCCCTAGAATCTTCTGGCCATGGGAGATTTAGTACGAGGATTACCAAGAGGATATGGTAAGGGAACCATAGATGGCCTTAACCTTGTTATCATACAGGTATTATATAGCGGACAACGTGCGGGCAATTTAGGCCGCCCGGAGGTTAATGGGTGGAAATTTGATAAAATTTTTTGATAATAAATAATGTACACGTAAATAATAAAATTTTTGAAATATGCAAATATTTTTTGAAAATTATTCTTAAAATAATAAAATTCATTTTTAACAAAAATTTTTCTCGAATTATTTTGTAGATTAAAATAAAATCCTTATATTTGTAATGTCAGAAAGAGATAAGAGGTCTAAAATTTAATGAGAAAAATTTTCAAAAAAAAATCTTTGAAAAATTTTGTAGATTAAAAAATAATTCTTATATTTGCATAGAGAAATAAAAACAAAATAACCTTTTCGAGTTTATAATAAAGACTTGAATTTTTATCGAAAAGGTTATAATAAAATAAATTCAAAAATTCAAGCCATTTTATTATGGAAGAAAAAAAATTAAATTCAGTTGAGAATGTAAATGTAGTTGAAAATTCTTCAAAAGAAAAAATCAACAAAGTAAGTGCTAAGAAAGCTAAAGCACAAACAAAAGCAAACAATATTCTTTATAAGGATATTTTAGTTAATTTAAATAAATCAACTGAGGGACTTTTAAAAACTTCTTTTGGTATCAAAAAATCAGACATCTATAAAGAAGAAATTTTTTCAGAGCTTTCAGATAAAGAGAAAAAAATTGCTCGAAAGAAATTTCGTAATACAATTCTTTCATTGTCCGAAAGTTTGATACAAGAAAAGGACAAAACTCGCTTAGAAAAACTAAAAAAAGCGTTTTTAGATTTTTACAAACAAGTTTACAAAATAAATGATTTTTCGCTTTCTTCTGTTTGTTCTGAAAATATGAAAGAAACAAACAAAGAAATTTTGAAAAAGGCTTTACAAATCGTGAAAAAATAAATGGTTTAATCAAAGTAGGGAATTAATTCCCTACTTTTAAAATATGACTTATGAATTTTGTTTTAGAAATCTTATGCTGGATCTTTATTTTTATTATATTAATTTTTCTTGCTTATGCATGGGATAAACAAGAAAATAAAAGAAAATAAAATTTTTTAAAAAGTAAGAGAATGTTTGTCCCTTACTTTTTTTTTGCTTCATTCTAAATAAGGGCTACCGTACCCCGCATTTAGTACCTGGTATTTTTAGGCTTTCGTATTAAGGGGTACCTTGAACACAAACCAAAATTTTTTCCTACACACACATTAAGGGCATACCAAGACACAACACACAAAGAAACCAGAGAATAAAAACATCCCTGGCATTCAAAATCTTAATCCTTACCATACTCTTCCTTAATCCTTTCCAAATCCTTTAAAGCCAATTTCAAAACCTTAATCCTATGTGGGATATATTTCTTATAGGGAGGAAACCAATACCCAAATATCCGATTCTCTCTATCAATCTTATCTATGGGAGTCTTCAACCCTCAATTACCTCTTATAGTATGATACTCTCCATAACCTATGTGACTAAATCCTGAAGAAAACCAGAGATGGGTAATACCAAACCTTTCAGGTTTGAACCATGGTTTAATTACACTATGCCAGAATTCATGGTTCTGATTATCGAATATCTTACACATCCCTAGGTTAGTTTCTGCATGTCTTAGAAAATCAAGGTAATTGATTTTCTCATGCTTCACTTTCTCGTAGTTTTCGAATATCCTCATCTCTATGGTGAAGTTATTCTTTGCCTTTTCATCGATATTACTCATGATACTAATCCATATAAGAATATTATAAACCAAGCCACTAGGATAAAGATATAAGGGATTGCATACTTCTTAAATGGGTATCCCTCTATCCCATCATTAAGGGCATATATAAATACTATTGGCCATAGCAATATCATTAATGCTACTCCCAGTAATTTAAACCAAGTAAAGCCAAGGCATACTAGAGCATCAAAATTCATTGATCTACCCTTATAATTACCGTGACTATCGAAGTGATAGTAGTTCTTAGGTTTTAATACTTGCTCAGCCCCTAGGTAGGGTGGTAGGTCCTTTTTAATGAACCTACCCTTGCTATCTCTTGCCCTTTTACTTAGAAGTTTAGGAGCAGATAAATCTTCGTCGTAATCTTTAATTCTAGCCATTGTTTTTCTTTTTAAAGAATATTAGGTAAATAGGGAATAAAGGTAATACTAACCAGATTGTAAGGAATAGTAAGTGAGGTCTTATCATCCTGATTTCTTGACATAACATCTTGGTTAGAAGTATAGAGGGGATTAGGCATATCCCATAGATTATGCCTAATATTATCCAAGTACTATTCATTGAGCTTTTCGATTAGTTTTTTAAGTTTCTTATCTAAGGTTATCACTTTCTCAAGGGTTTCATCATCCTTGTGTTTCCCATTATCATCCAACCATTTTTTGATTGCCTCTAAGGATTTCTTGGATTGGTGATATGCAACAAAGGCATTGTACTTCTGTTCATTCTCTGTAGTACAAGGTAGGATTATTGCATTACCTTTCCCATCTAATCGAGTAAATTGACCCTCTAGATTTGTTGTTCTAGTAATTATTACCTTATTAGATAATATTGCAGTACCATTCTTTTTATCGATAGATACTACGTTTGCCTTTTCCATTAGGGTTTTGTCTTGGTAAATTACCGAGTTACCCTCTTTGAGTTTTATTACTTCTTTTTTCATATAAATAATGTATTTATTTCGTTATACAAATATACTATTTTATTTTTAAATATCAATCATTATTAAATAAATTCTGCAAATCTTCTGAGGTTATTCCATGCTGACGGTAGTAGTCGTATTCCCAAGGATTGAGAGGTTTGCAATTGACTGGGTATTCGTCTCTTAATTCGAAAGGCAAATAGCCAAGAAATTCTATACTGTTGAAATACTGTATCTTACCGTCAGTAAATAAGAAATATTTCAAGGGTCTATCGATTGCCTTACCGAAATTACTTCCTATTAATCTGATATCCTTGTTGGCAATGTAAACATGATACTTATCAGTTATCAAATATACCTGGGTATTCCAGGGTTTCTTCGATTCATCTAAGGTTTTCCTAAACCAATCAACCATAATCTGTTGTTTCTTTCCTATATCCATAATTAAATTATTTATTCATTGATAAATAGAACTCGATATACCTACCTAAGAAAGGCTACAAGCAATACTTTATCCTCTTTAATGTAAACTCTAAGAATTTATATTATGGATAAACTTACTAACGAATTAATTGCCAAGGTTGCAAACAAGTTAAACCTTGAACCAGCTCTGTTAAAGACAGTAACTGTAGTAGAATGTGGTAATCGAGACGGATTTTTACCCTCTGGTAGACCTCAAATTCTCTTCGAGGGTCATGTAATGTGGAAATATTTGAAGATAAAACTCGATGGAGAAGGTAAAAGAACCTATTTATACGATCTAGCCAAGAGAAATCCATCCTTAGTTTATCAAAAATGGACCAAAGAATTCTACTTAGGAGGTGAAGGAGAGTGGAAAAGACTCGAAGCAGCTCGTAAAATTGATGAAAACTGTGCTAATTTATCCACTTCTTGGGGATTGGGACAGATTATGGGCTTCAATTATCAGCTTTGTGGATGTCAATCAGTGGATGAAATGATCCAAAAGATGTCTGAATCTCATGAAATGCAACTAGAAATGATGTACCATTTCCTCTATAACTCCGGTTTAGTGAAACATTTGAAGGCAAAAGACTGGGATGCCTTCGCTAAAGGATATAATGGTCCTGGTTACAAAGACAATAACTACGACCAAAAACTAAGAAATACCTACGAAAACTTCAAAGATAAATTATGAAAGTAATATACAATAACATTATACCTTTCAAGGGATATAAAGCCATCAACCTTTTTGGTTTAGTGTTTGTAAGAAAGGGGGCTAAGTTTACTGAGGTAGATTATAACCATGAACATATACATTCAAAGCAAATGGCTGAGATGTTATGGATATTTTTCTACCTTTGGTATGGAATCGAGTACTTAATCATACTTTGTTTTGCTAAATGGAACAAGCAGAATGAAAGGTATCATGATGTAAGTTTTGAGGAAGAAGCTCATAATAATGATTCGAACCTGGATTATATTTCAACTAGGAAGCATTATGCTTGGTTCAAGTACATAAAATTGAGAAGTTATAAGAAATGAAAGACTTAAAAGTACTGGGAGTATGTGGAGGGCAAGGAGCCCTCCTATTCCCTTTTAGAGATAAGCTTATTGGAAATATAGAACCTCGTGGAGTATTCCATACCAGTAGAGAAGAACAGTGGAAAGCTAACTTCAAAGGCATACCTTTCTTAAAAGGGTATGAACTACCAGAAGATTGGCATCCAGATATCATATTATCTAGCCCTGATTGTGGTAGTTGCTCAGTAATGAGATTATCTAAATCGAAGGCTCTTGGAGACCCTAAAAGTAATAAAAGTATACAACTAGTATTCCAAGCAATTCAATATTACGAACCCGCTCTCTTTCTTATAGAAAACCTACCAAGATTGCTATCTCTCATTTCTAAAGAAATGTTAACGGACTTCTTTAAGAACTATAAACTTATTTTTCACGAAAGAAGCGTTTCTGACTTCGGAAACTCCCAAGTATCAAGAAAAAGATTAGTAATTATCGGAGTTCATTTAGACAAGGGAAAAGAGTATTTGGATTCCTTTAATGGAGTATTCCAAGTAAATACTCCAAAACTTACTAGAGATTTACTAGTACAAGCCCCACAGGAAGCTTTAATTCCATTCTCTGATAAAGTTTTAGCAATGTATGATTATCGGAAATTACCTGAAAAGAAAAATCTTACAGTCAGACAAGTAAGACAACTTTGGACCCATGATTTCAAAGATGAAAAGAAATGGCCAATTAAAACTGCTAAGATGAGTACTCTCCCGGGAGTATATCGATTAGAAGATGATAAACCACCCTTAACCTTGAGACCCTCTGATAGACAATTCAGACCAGATGGGTATCCATTGGGTATTTATGATTTCAAGGCCATTATGGGATTCCCTGAAAATTACCGAGTATTTATTCGGGGATTTGCAACTTGGGATCCTAAGACTTATCACTACTGGTTAAATAAAGCTAGGTATACACTTGCTAAAGGGTCGGTATGTGAAATAGGATTATGGTTTAAGAAATGCCTTAATTTCAAGTGAATCCCCCCTATATAATCTAATAGGCTTTTAAAGGGTATTGGAATAAGGAATATTGGAATAAAGAATACTGATATAAGAATCAATCAGGAAAAGGGATTGTTAAGGGAAAAACAAAGCCAGTTTCGTAACTGATTGAATTTGAATTAGTTGGCTTATGCCAGACTTGGCAAATGAATGCCAAACACCTGATACAGAGTGAGTTGACTATTATGAATTGAAACCGAAAAACTCAAGTAACAATGAACAAAGAAATTTTATACAGAACGGAGATATTACCGAAAAATCTGAAGAGTATATTTGATCTCTTGGCAACTTTTTATAATCGAATTGTAAAGAGTCACAAGGGAAAAATCAGAATGAGTATTACTCAGGATTCAAAAGGGATTGATATTCGATTTAGAATTCCGACTACTGACTTCAGTAATAATTTCAAAGTAATTTTGGGAGTAATAATTGATAGATACAAAACAAAAGATGCCTATCTCAGATCAAAAGATGAAGAAGCTTAAAGTTGCCATGATAGTCCTTTTACTAGGATTTACTATTTACCTTTGCTTCAGGAATTACAAACTGAATCAACAACTCAGTATGTTACCTGATAAAGAGATCATTCAACATATTGATACAATTTATTTGAGGAAAGATTTCCTGCCAATTTCCTACGATAATTTACTTAACCCAAGTAGAATCCTTCTTTACAATTATCAGAATTGGGATAAGCCTATTCATACCGCTAATAATCCTGATTCTATAATCTCAGAGAAGGATTCTCTTGTTCAATTAGTAATCGATAAGAATCAACTTACATTGAGTTTCCTTAATCAAAACTCAGGAATTTATTCTAGTAGGTTATTCAATATCGACACTAATAACTACAAGTATTCTTGGTATAACGGAAAACTTACCACACAAGAAATTAAATCTAGAATAAGATTAGTTCCTTATGTTTATGGTAAGTACCGACCCTTTAACAATCTATGGGATTTGGGAACAGGAATTTCAATCGAGACTAAGAGATTTAATTACAAACTGGGGATAAACAGTTTTTATTACCCAAGATATTTCTCAGGTATCAAAACTGATTTAGAACTGGTAGTAACTTATAAATTTTAGATTTTATGGCAAAGAAGATACAGGAAACACCAACTAACCTTACAAGAGAAGAATTATCTAATCTATCTAGGGTTACAACGGATGTTTTCTTTTTCAGTCTTTTTTGTTATGTGATACATCCAGTGAGAGGAAAGGTTCGATTTGAATTATATCCGTATCAAAAAGCCGTACTATACCAATTTATACTCCAGAGATTTAATATCTTGTTAAAGTTCAGGCAAGCGGGTATTACAGAACTTATATCTATGTACTGCTTATGGCTGGCATCATATCATCCTAATAAGAAGATAAACATTATCTCCATTAAGGATACAACAGCTAAGAAGGTACTTAAGAAGATTAAGTTCATGTATAAGAATCTTCCATGGTATATGCAAACCCCGATCATTAATGGAAGAACTGGGGAATTTGGTTCTGCCTCTATGATTGAATTCGATAATGGTTCATTCATAGAATCCATCCCAACATCTTCAGAAGCTGGTCGTTCAGAATCTCTTTCTCTCCTGGTAATTGATGAGGCTGCAATCGTTCGGTGGGCTTCAGCTATTTGGGCAGCTGCCTTCCCTACGCTTTCCACCGGAGGTTCAGCCATCATCAATTCTACTCCATACGGTATGGGTAATTTTTACCATTCAACATGGGTAGATGCTATAGCTGGAGGTAATCCTTTCAATGCTATTCGATTATATTGGCAGATGCACCCAGAACGGGATCAATCTTGGTATGACCAGATGGCTTCTGCATTGGGTCCAAAAAGAACTGCACAAGAAATCGATGGAGACTTTCTTTCTTCAGGTAATACAGTATTTGATATGGCAGATATCAAGGCTATCGAAGATTGCTTAAGTGATTATCCAGTTTTAAAATATCGTTTCAATCGTCAGTATAGACAATTCAACGAACCAGATCCAAATAAACAGTACTTTATCGGTGCAGACGTTGCAACAGGTAGAGGCTCAGACTATTCTTCTTTCACTTGTATGGACAAGCTGGGAGAAGAACAAGTTGTGTATAAGGGAAGAATGGCAGTAGATAAATATGCTAGGTTACTGGGAGATACTGGGCAATTATTTAATTTTGCTGTTGTAGCTCCAGAATCTAACGACGTTGGGTTAGCAGTAACTTCTGCTCTTCAGTCAGAAGGATACCCTAACCTATACTACTATCAAAAGCTTCTGAAAAAGAAAGGTAAGTCTAGACCAGAGGTTGATAAATCTCCAGGTTGGTTAACTACCCAAAAGAATCGTTCAGTAATTATAGAGGGTCTAGAACAAGATACTCGAGAAGAGAATATTATTGTGAAAGATCCTTTCTTTGTTCAAGAAGCTCCTACCTTTATATATGATGGTTTGGGTAGACCTGTAGCCATGGGTAAACACCGAAATAATACTTCTGTTGTAGATGTGGATTTGGAAGGAGATGTTTATTCTGATGATGATATATTTGGTAAAGCTATTTGTAATCACATACGAAAAGGAAAAACTAATGTAATAATACAACCGAAATGAAAATTCTTAAGTTTTTTGGATTCGATAGAAGGAATCGATCTCCAATACAAGAAAACAAGGCTAATCCTCCAAGTAAAAAAGAGGAGGTACCTATTTCACCCGGTAGAGTATCGGAACCGGGTGATGACCCAGGTAACTTCATTCATACATTGAAAGGCTTAACTCAGATGGTTACGCCTTCTTTTCGTGTTGAAGTGATTCAGCTTTTAAGGGATTTATATAAAGTGAATCCAGATGTTAACATAGCTTTACAGGACATGTTTAAGCTTGCTAATACTGGTCACAACATAACCTTCCCTAATAATACCGATAAAGAGGCTGATAAGATGAGAGATCATCTTTCTAAGGTATCCTCTAAATGGTCTAACTATACTGCCGGTATGGATGGTTTGGTAAACAAGATGATAGTTCAATTGATGATTAGTGGAGCTATCTCAGTAGAAGCTGTACCAAATGAAAAGTTAGAGGGTCTAGCTACTGTATTATTCCTCAAACCAGATAGGATAGTATTCAAAAGAGAGAATAATGGTGTATACAGTCCATATCAGAGGAACACTCTTTGGAATGGCTCGAATAAGCAAGATTATATCAAACTTAATACAGAGACCTACTGTTATGTTGGTATGTATAATGATACTGATGAACCTTACGGAATACCTCCTTTTATGGCATCTTTGGATTCATTAAAGGGTCAGCATGATATGAAAACTAACTTTAAACATATCATGGAAATCTGTGGTATGGTTGGTTTTCTAGAGGCTTTGATGGAAAAACCACAACAGAAACCTAATGAAAATGTAGAAGCTTACACTAGAAGATTAAATAGGGAGCTAATACGTTTGAAACAGAATGTAAGGGAAGGTATGAAGGATGGAGTAGTAACTGGTTACATTGATGACCACCAGTTTAAACTTAACTCTACTTCAAAAGAGATGAGCAATATTGATAAACCCTGGAATATGAACCAGCAATCAGTTGCTAATGGTTTGGGAGTAAATGGCAACCTAATTGGAGTACAAGCTTCCATTGGAGAAGGAGCAACTGGTATTATGCTTTCTAAGCTTATAAGTCAGTTAAAGAATATCCAAATGATAGTTTCTTATGTTCTTAAGTTTATTTATGAACTAGAACTACGTCTGGCTGGCTTTGATTGTAAGGGAATATCCATTACTTGGGGATCATCCACTATCTCTGATGAGGTTAAAATCCAACAGGGTAGACAGTATAAGATTCAGAACCTTGACTTACTTTACAAGGCAGGTATCATTTCTCAATATCAATATGCTTGGGAAATGGGTTATGATTCTCCTTCAGAAGAAGAACCAAGAGTTTCATTGGAAGACCAATTTGCTAAGGGAGGTAATTCAGACCCACAAGAGGGTACTAAGAAGAAACAGAGACAGGATGATAAGAATCAATCTGCTCGTAGATCAAGAGATAAAAATAACCCGGCTCCTTCACGAGGAGATCAAAATACTAAATCAAGATGAGTAAACCGATTAATAAAAAGAACAGAGAACATTTGGATTCTTTAGTGATAGGTAGTGGTCATACTATAATGGCTGGGTATATCCCAACATCCATAGAACCACAAACCTTCTCGGAGAATTTTTATAAATGGGCTCAAACTTCTAAGGAGTCAGTCAGTCAATTTGGTTTTTGGGGAGGAGAAATAGATTATAATACCTATTATCCTGACTTGAAGCCAGAAGAACTTACTCCTAAAGATGAGGAGTTTATAGAACCAATGTTCAGATTATTATCTGCAACTATTGTGTCTAAGAACTGGAACCCTACCGATTTTGGTCAAAATGGGGTATTAAAAGCTTCTATGAGAATGCTCTTAGGACAAACAGTAAACTGTGACCATGAGACTAATATTGGTAATGCTATTGGAGCTGTATCACAAGTTATCTGGCAAGATGAATACAAGGATGGTTCTTTTGTTATTCCTGCAGGTATTAATGGTATATTAAAGATTGATGGTAAAGCAAATCCGAGAATTGCTAGAGGCATTCTTATGGATCCCCCCTCTATCCATTCTAATTCAGTAACAGTACAGTTTAAGTGGGATAAATCTCACCCAAATATGGGAGATGATGAATTCTATCAGAAATTGGGTACTTACGATTCTAAGGGAGTTATGGTACGAAGAATCGTTACTGAAGTAGTAAGATACTTAGAAACTTCTTTGGTATCTCATGGAGCTGATGCTTTTGCTCAGAAGATTGGGGATGATGGTAAAATCATTAATCCCAATTTTGCTAAGAGAACTTGGGCTTCATACGAAGAATATAGGGATGATAAGTCTAAACAGTATTTCTTCTATGATACGAAAACTGATCTAGCTTTGTTCAGTGAAAATAACGATACTTCCCAATCTTATGATGATAATCAAGGAAATCGAAATCCTAATAATAAAGATATGAATGAACTACAAAAATTTTTAGAAAGAATCTTTGGTAAAGGTTGCCTTACTCTTGCCGAAGGTACAGAGATGAACGAGGAAACTGCATTTGCAGCCATTCAGGAATTGATTAATTCTCTTAACACTCTTCAGACTACTGTGGATAACTTAACTACAGAAAAAACTTCTCTTACAGAACAGGTTACTAATCTGAATGCAGAAGTTGCAAATCTGAAGGAAATGGCTCAGGTAGGTAAAAACCACATTGCATCTCTCCGTGAAAATGCTGTTGCAACCTATAAAAAACTTATGGGTAACAAAGCTGATGAAACTATCGTTACAATGTTGAATGCCGAAACTACCGGCATGGTAACTTTGATCTCTCTTACTAAAGATTACCAAGCTCGATTGGAAGAAAAATTCCCAATGACCTGTGCTAAATGCGGTTCTCACGATGTAAGCCGTGCTTCTTCTGCAACTGAGGCAGAGGATAAATCCGATAACAAAGCTACTGCTCAGAATTCCGAAAAGAGTACTGAAGAGATTCTGAAAGGTATCTATTCAAACAAATTAAAATAATCTCTAAAATAAGAAGAATATGAATACACATCCTACTACTAAGCTGGTAAATCAGGATCAACCGATGACTCTGTTTGGTGAAAAAACTCCCAGAGCGGTGATCTATAAGAGCGAATCTAACAAGTTGCATCAGGCTTTCTGTGTAAAAGAAAACAAAGTTATTCATCAGGGTATGCCGGTAGCTTTGGATACCGAGGGTAATATCGAACCCTATATCCCGGGTGGAGATGACAGCCAGGTTTATCTGGGTATAGCTGTAACTGACAACATTAACCCTGCTTATCAGGCTCAAAGAAATTTCCCCGTAGAAGTAACTGTAGCTGTAGAAGCTTTCATGGTTGTAAACTGGGTAGCTAAAGAGGCTATGGAATGTGGTTATGTAAAACCCACAGATACCCTGTTGATTGACCGTTTCATCACTGCTGAAACTTCAGCCGATGAAACAAAATTCATTAGCATCGTACCGGCTGATGAAGCTAATGATATTATTCAAGTATTGGTACGCTAATCATTAACTGAACATTAAAAGAACAATGAATACAGAATTTGCACAATTGAAAATGGAAGACCTTAGAAAGGAACTTCCAGAAATGGTAAGAAGTTTGGAAGCATACCGTCAGGGTTCCAACAACACATTGCCTATTGAAGTTACTCTGGAAGAACTGGTACAGGGTAAATATGGTGTATCACAGGATGCCTTCTTTGAAAAGTTGGGCATTAATCCGAAGATTGATACAATGCAGAACATCTTCACTATGCCGCAACAGAATATCCGTTGGATTGTACCGGAAATCATCCGTGCTGCTATTACAACTGGTATGCGTCAGGCACCTTTCTACCCGAACATCATTGCTTCAGACCAATCAATTAATGGTTTGCAGGTAACTATGCCGATGGTAAATATGTCGGATGCTGCTCCCGCTAAGGTAAATGAAGCAGAAACAATTCCTTTGGGAGATGTAAGCTTCGGACAGAAATCAGTTTCTCTGTTCAAAATCGGTAAAGGATTTAAACTTACTGACGAAGTTAAAAACTACGTTTCAATCGATGTATTGGGAATCTATCTCCGTGACTTTGGTATTCAGTTGGGTTATGCTATGGATACTTTGGCAATGGATGTTTTGATGAACGGTAACAAAGCTGATGGTTCTGAATCTGCTCCGGTTATTGGTGTATATGAAACAACCAACGGTATTACTTATAAAGACTTGTTGCATATCTGGGTTCGTGCTGCTCGTATGGGCCGTAACTTTACTACTATGATTGGTGGTGAAGACCAGGCTATCGAGATGTTGAACTTGCCTGAATTTAAAGAACGTCACTCAGGAACTACAGAAGCTACACTGAATATCAAGTCTCCGGTTCCCAACAAGGCTGATTTCTATATTCACCCGGGAACTCCTGACCAGCAGTTGTTGATGGTAGATACCAGTGCTGCCTTGATTAAGCTTACTGCTAAACAGTTGATGCTTGAATCAGAAAGAATCGTATCTAATCAGACTGAAGCAGTATATGCTTCTCTGACTACTGGTTTCTCTAAGATGTACCAGGATGCTGTTCTTCTGTTGGCAGCTAACAAGAAATTCTCTGAAGCTGGATTCCCGAGCTTCATGAACATTGACCCATACTTATTGGTTAACTTAGAATAATATCCGGGATTTCTTCATTGTATTTTTGTCTAATTTCTCCCCCGAACAGTTTCAATCCATTCTGTTCGGGGTTTTATATTATAACTTAAAATAAAAGATTATGGCTACTACTTATATTGTAACTGTTGGATCTAATGCCTACAGTTTTAACGACCAGGTAACTGGTATTTCAATTGCAAAAGGTGAAGAGAGAGAACTTACTGCTCGTCAGTATAGAACAAAACGTATTCAGAAAGCTTTAGTTTCTGGCCACTTGGTTTTAGTTCCTGAAAAGAACAAAGTTAACAAGTATACTGCTGAGGATATCGAAAAGCTTGACAAGAAGCTAGCTGCTCAGTTTGCAAAGGGTATGGAAATTAGTAAGATTGCCAAAGCTTATTCACTTGAAGAAGTTAAGCTGATTGCTAAGAAACATGAAATCGAAGCTGATCCGAAAGATACCGTAAAAGATATCCTTGAAGTTTTACTTGAAGATTTCGAAGAAAACAAAGAATAAACAAATCCGAATATAAATGAAAAAGAATCTAGACTTCATATATGTAACATCAGGTCTGGAAGTTTCATTTAGAGTATTAACCAAAGTCCCGGCCAAATCCATTTTTGACTGGGACTTTGGCGATGATAAGGGAGAGGTTTTCAATGGTGGAAGACATCAATCTTACTCTTATGAGAAGTCTGGATTTTATGATGTAACACTACATGTCACTAATTCTGATGGATTAGATTTGACTTGTACTCGAACCATAGTTGTATGTAATTATGGGCATACTACTCTTCAGGATACCATCTACAATTTAATAGATAGGTATATTCCCAAAGAATTGCATGAGAGTATGACCATAGAAGATAAAACTGCATACATCACTAAATGGCAATTATATATCTTCCCACTAGTAAATCATACTATACCACCAGATAAATATAATGATGAATTATGGTATGAGGGACTAGAAAACCAATTAATTATGGAATTGGCAGTATGGGATTATCTCAATATACAAATACAAAATATACTGTTGGTTGCAGGAAATAGTTTTAGAGAAATTATCTCCACTGAATCTCATGGACCAGACCAAGATGGTGATTCACCTGGAGAACATGCTAGAGGAGATAGGATAAAACAAATTACTACGGGTCCTACTGAGGTACAGTATTATGATAAGGTATCCGAAAGTATATCTAGCTTATGGAGTACTTATTCAAAGATGATTCAACCTGGAGGGTATATGGATGAACTAAGAAAGAATCTATGTATGCTGGCATCTAGGTTGGAGATATACTTACCATTCTGTGATCAAATCGAACGGTTAGTAGTACCAAGAGTAGTAAATCATCGAAAACCAACTCCTTTGGGAGGACCTAATCCAACAGCCCCTCTCAATAAAGCAAGTAAACCTTCGTTAACCGTAATAGATAAGAAATCATGACAAAAGAACCTTGGAGAATGGTTAAGAACCATTCTTGGAATAGGTATAAAAAGATTATCACTGATTTCTTAGACTGGGATGCTGGAAGACAAACAATTACTTGGGCTAAACATGTTAATCAATATCTAAATCATGCTGAGGATGATAGCCCAAGATATTATAATATTCCCATAGAAGCTTTATGCTATTACAATGCTTTTAGGAATTGGCCTATTAATAAGGCTACTGTTTCTGGAGAATTAGATGATGAGAACCTTTCTATACTTATTTCAAAGAATTACATAGAACAAATCGGATATCTCAATCAGGAAGGTTATTGGAACTTTAACTGGTCCGAGGATAGATTTGTTATCAATGGGATAGTATATAAGCCTTCTGGAGATACTCAAGTATCTCAGGCTAAAGATGAAGCTTTGGTATTCTTGGTAATCCTCAAAAGGGACAGAGATACTAAAATCAAATTCGTAGAACAAAATCCATAAAGATATGAAAATGTTAATGTTACGTTTCACCAAGCTTAACCATGTAGAAGGCGATTGGTGGGACAGTAATCTTATAATCTTGAATGGACCTTCTGGAGTTCACATAGAAATGCCTGGTACTGGTAATTCAGCTACTACCCTGCAATCTATGACTGGTATGAAGTTCGTATCAAATTACCAAGATTACTTTGGAGAGGTATGGGATAAAGATATACCTCATATAGGCTTTGGCCAAGTTATTAAGTTCAGAGTTAGGAAATTACCTGATTATGCCGTAGTAGTTGGGGATATAGAGGATGGAGGAGATGTTGACCCAGATAATCCAGATGATATCCCAAATACTTTTGCTGGTAAAGAAAAAGAATACTTCCGTGGTAATAACTCAGAACTGTTATTGGGAAAGAATAAAGTAACACCTTAAAATATATACATATGTACGTTAGTAAATACTACACTTGCGAAGAGATTGACCAACGGCTATTACAGGGTTATTATGATGACTCTTTGGCTCATGGTTTTGTTGGAACTCTTAAAGAGTTCTGGGCATTCTTCTTATCAATTGCAAACAAGGTAGATAAGAAAGAAGGTTGGGATTTGTCAGAAAATAACTTCTCTGATGAATTGCTAGAAAAACTGAATGGAATTGAGGAACATGCTAACTACGTTACTAAAGTTTCTCAACTAGAAAACGATTTGAAATATCAGACTCAAGAACAAGTTGAGAAATATATACATGACTTAGTAGATGGTGCTGATGATGCTTTGGATACATTAAAGGAATTGGCTGAAGCATTAAACAATGACCCAAACTTTGCTACCAATATCACTAACCGATTAACTGAATTACGTACTCAATTAGAAGCTGAGGTAACTAGAGCTAAGAACCGTGAAAACGAATTAGCTTCTCAGATTAAGATTGTGAACGATAACTTGGTTAACTCGGTTAATACGTTGAATGCAACTATCATTAAAGTAGTACAAGATATTACTAAGATGATAGAAGCAATCAATGCTCGTATTCAAAAGGTAGAAGACCGGGTTGGTGATTTGGAAGTAGAAACTGACAATAACTTAACTGAAGCTAAAGAATATGCTAAGGAATTGGTAGATAAGGAAGCTGCTGAACGTAGAACTGCTGATGAGAAACTGACCGAGGCTGTTCATAAGGTACAGTTAGACCATACTAGGGATATTGCCGACTTAAATAATAAGATTCTAACCGAGGCTTCAGAAAGAGCAAATGCAGATGTAGCATTAGAATCTAAACTGAACACCGAAATCAGTGATCGTAAAACTGCAGACCAAGAACTTGAATCCAAGATTAATGCTGAAGCTGCAGCTCGTACTGCTCAGGATGAAGTATTACACCAACAGATTGTAAAGGAAACTTCTGACCGTCAGAATGCAGATAATGGTTTACAGCAGAACATTACTCAAGAAGCTCAGAACCGTCAGAATGCAGATACTGTACTTCAGAACAATATTGATAACGAGAAAGAAACTCGAATTGCTCAAGATGAAATCCTTGACCATAAGATTGAGGATTTGAAAACTCAGGCCGGTACAGATAAAACCGAATTGCTTGAAAAACTAGAGCAAGAAAAGCAAGAACGTATTGCTGCCGATAAAGACTTAGATAATCGTAAGGTAGATAAAAGAGAAGGTTATTCTCTTACTAAAAATGACTTTACCGATATTCTCAAGGCTAAATTGGATGGCATTGAAGAACATGCTAATTATATCACAAAAGTATCTCAGCTTATCAATGATGCTGGTTATCAAACTGAAGCAGATCTTCAGGCAGCTATTGAAAAGATTATTGGGGAAGCTCCAGAGGTTCTTGATACTTTGAAGGAAATTGCAGATGCTTTGGGTAATGACCCGAACTTTGCTACTACAATTACCAAGAAATTGGCAGCTATTACCGAACAATTGAATCAGGAAATTACTAATCGTACAGAGGCTGATGCCCAGGTACAGGCTAATGTAGATAAGGAAGTTTCTGACCGTAAGGAAGCTGATACTGCTCTTGAGGCTAAGTTGAAAGAATACGTTGATAACGAAGTAGATAAAATTACTGGTAACACTGATGGTATTCAAGCTAGTCTGAATAAGGAAATCCAAGATAGAAAAGATGCCGATGCTGCATTACAAGCTGCTATCACTAAGGAAGAAACGGATCGTAAGGCTGCTGATGCTGCATTAGATACTCGAGTAACTGCTAATGCTACCAAGATACAAGAATTGGCTTTATCTATTCAGGATGCGGTAAATACCGTTAAAAATGAACTTCAGGCTAAGATAGATGCTTTGCAAACAGAAGTAAATGCTAACAAGGCAAATATCCAACGTAATACTGACAGATTAAATGACCAGATTACTAAGGAAGCTGAAGATTATGCTGAATTAAAAGGCATGGTTAATGCAGAAGCTGAAGCAAGAGCCAATGCTGATACTAATCTTAAGTCTCAGGTAGATAAGGTAAATATCGACTTGAACACTGAGGTTTCAAAGAGAGAAGCTGGTGATACTGTTTTACAGCAGAATATCGATAAGGAGATCTCTGATAGAACTTCAGCAGATACTTTATTAGATAATAAGTTCACTGGCTTGATAAATACTGAATCTACTGCCCGGGCAAATGAAGATGAGAAAATCAATGCTCGAATCGACCAGGAGATTAAAGATCGTAAGGCAGGTGATGATGCTTTAAGCACCAGAATAGATAGCCTCAATAGTGGAGTAACCGGTTCTTTAGATGAGCTCAGGGAGAAAGTAACTAATAACACTACTGCTATTCAAACCGAAGTAGAAAGAGCTAAGGCTGCTGAACAAGCTCTTAAGGATTCTCTGACTACAGCTATGGAAAATCACAAAGATGATTTGGTAGCTATATCTAAAGATATCAATGATGAGGCTCAAAGTAGACTACAAGAAGATACCAAGCTTCAGAATAATATTGATACCGAAACCCTTAATCGTACTCAGGCAGACACTCTGTTAGAGAATAAGATTACTCAGGAAGTATCAGATAGAGTTCAGGCTGTTGAAAACTTGAATGACCGAAAGGTTGATAAAGTAGATGGCAAAGAGCTTTCTTCAAATGACTTTACCGACTTATTAAAAGCTAAGTTAGATAATATCCAGGAATTTGCTAACTACATTACTAAGGTATCTCAGTTGGAAAACGATTCTAACTATCAGAATGCCGAACAAGTAGAAGCTGCAATCCAAAAGGTTATTGGTTCTGCTCCTGGAGTATTAGATACACTAGAAGAGATTGCAAAAGCATTGGGAGATGATCCTAACTTTGCAACTACAATTACTAATAAGCTGACTGAACTTAAAGGTATTATAGATAAGGAAATCTCCGATAGAACTGCAGCTGATGAACAAGTTACTCAGAAGTTTACTGAATTAAGTACTACTCTTAATGCTACAGTAAGTGAACTGAGAACTTTCGTAACAGAAACTCGTTCTGAATTATTAACAAAGGCTCAGGCTCAGGATGAATTAATTGCTAAGAATACTGCTAATATTCAACGTAATCTAGAATTAATTCAGGGATTACAAAATAATCAGTATTCTGATTATTTTGTAATCAAGGAACTATTGAATACGGAAATTAAGGCTAGAAAGGCTGAGGATATTCGTATTGAAGCTAAAGTAGACAAGAATACTCAGGACCTTACTACAGAACGTAATGAGCGTATTGCTGCCGATAAAGTTCTCCAGGATAATATTGATGCTGAAGAAGCTGCAAGAATTGCTGCTGATAATGCTCTGGGTAAACGTATCGATAAAGAAATCGAGGATAGAAAAGCAGCTGATACCGCTCTTGAGAATAAATTTAATAATATCACTAAGGGTTTAGATGAACGTCTTCAGAAAGAAGAAGCAACTTCAGAAGCTTTACCCTTAACTATGGTTACGGAAATTGATTCGAACTTGGTTATCAATGGTACTTCTGCTGAAGTAAACTTTAAGAGTTCTGTAAAAGGAGAAGGTAATCTCTATGGAGAACCTATGCCTCGTAAGTTTGCTATCCCTGCTTCTACAGATGCTAAAGCAGGTCTTCAGTCAGCAGCTGATAAGAAGAGATGGAATTCTATGCCTAAGGATTATATCACGGGAGCTAGTTATACACCTAAGGCTAGTGTGGTTACTACTAACATAAGTAGAAGTACATATAACTCCGATGAAGGTATACAGAAATCTAATGATTTCACTGTAGATATCCCCGCTTCTACTGCTGAGAAAGCCGGTGTACAAACTGCAGCAGATAAGAAGTTATTTAACTCTATTCCTCAGACTGTAGTAGTTGGAGAAGGAGCAACTTCAGATGCTAATAAAGTTACAGTATCAGTAAACAGAAAAACTGTAAACGAAGGAATATATAAAGATGATAATACTACTTTTAATTTACCAGTAGCTTCAATTACTAAAGCTGGTACTATGACTGCTGCTGATAAGGTTAAGTTGGATGAAACTTTACCCCAGCAGATTGCTAAGGAAATCCAAGACAGAAAAGATGCCATTGAAGCCTTGAAGAATTCTTCCGAAGCTTCCCTTGCTCAAGAAATCAAGGATAGAAAAGCAGCTGACCAGGCATTGGACACTAAATTTACTCAGGCTATCAAAGAAGAGGCAGATGCCCGTGCTGAATACGACCAGGTTCAGATGCAAAAGATTCAGGAAGAAGAAGAAGCCAGAGCTGCTGCAGATACCGCACTTGAAAATAAGTTACAAACCAACATCAATAACTTAAAAAAGAAACATGATGATTTTGTAGCAACTAAGGGTAAGGCTAATGGATTTGCATCTTTGGATGGTAATGGATTAGTACCCTCTAGTCAATTGCCTTCTTATGTTGATGATGTTATCGAAGCTTATGCTACTTATGATATCAGTGAAACTGGAAAGCTGAGCAATATTAAATTATATTCTGACCCAGATCATGCTAAGCCTATTACTGGAGAATCAGGTAAGATATATTTGAATATTACCCAGGATGAACCCTCTTATCAATTCCGTTGGTCAGGTACTCAGTTTGTAGATAGTAATACTTCTTCACTGATACTTGGAGAAGTTACTGGTACTGCTTATGATGGAGGTAAAGGTAAGTATTTGTCTAACTGGAGAAAGGCTTTGGTAGATAACTTGAGATTCTATTCTCATATCAAGGATAATGGAGCTTGGACTAGAAATGCCAACGAGGTTAGATTAAACTTTGATTGTTCAAACTTCAATGACCCTGTAAGTATAAATTCTTATAACGAACCTATACCTGCTGCTACTAAAGATTTAGCAGGTGTACAAACTGCAGCAGATAAGAAACTGTTTGATTCTATCCCGGGTACTATTATAATTTCTGGTAAAGGAGTAGTTCAGAATACGGATAAAGTTTGGGTACAGATTAGTAAATCTACTAAAGCTGATGGAGTATATGGTGAAGCTACTACACAGACATTAGAAATTTTAGCTGCTAATGCTAATCGAGCTGGAGTATTGACTCGGGAGATGTTCAATAAACTTAACTCTGGTCTGAATGGAGATATTACCAATGCCCTGAATGAAGCTAAGGCTTATACTGATGCTGCTAAAACTGCATTAGAGAAATTAATCCAGGATTCTGACAAAGTAATCAAGGAAAGCTTAGATGCTCATATTGGCAATAAGAGTAACCCTCACCATGTAACCAAAGCTCAAGTAGGTTTAGGTAATGTACAGAACTTAGCTCCAGCAGATATGCCAGTATCTACTGCTCAGGCTGCTGCTATTGCAGATGCTAAGGCCGCAGGTACAAAAGCTCAGACCGACTTAAATACCCATGTAAACAGAAGAGATAATCCTCATAATGTAACTAGAGCTCAATTAGGATTGGCTACTACAGACCAAGTAGTATTTGCTAAAACTACTGCAGCTTCTGGTTTCTGGAAGGAATCAGATGGTAGATTAAAATCTCAAGTAGAGAATTTGAACCATACTCTGGACCAAATCTGCAATATACCTACAGTTCACTTCAAGATGAATGGTAAATACCAAGTGGGAACTATTGCTCAGAGCTTAGAGGAAATTGAACCTCTGTTGGTATCAGAGAATACTATACCTGCTTCTCAAGTACCTAACCAATCTAGATTCGAAACTTTCGTCGGAGAAGATGGTCAGGAATATGTAAAAGTAAAAGTAGTAGAATATGAAATGCTCAGTGTCATGGCTCTCGAAGGAGTTAAGTTATTGAGAAAAGAATTCGAAGACTTTAAGAAACAATTAAATAATAAGTAATATGGCAGAAATAGCAACTTGGAGTGCTATTCTGAATAAGACCGGCCTTGGTAAGACCTCTAATGAGTGCCCTACCAAGGCTGAGTTGTTAGCACTCAATAATGGTAAGGACTCCAATGTTGACAAGGTTATTGTAATTAGTAATGCTGCTAGCTACGGTAACAATGAATGTGTCAAATTAGAGGATATCAATGCCGAGCAATGGATTTATACATTCCAGTGGGATCCGAATGGTAATCCTTCTTTTAATGCTCCAGCTACTGGAGGTACATACCCCTTTGGTTCATATGCTTCTAATCGAGTTAAGCAAGTAAACGGTGTTAATACCAGTATCTCTCAAAGTTTGAAAGATGATGTTATTAAAACTTCAGAAGGTTCTTGGTATACTACAGATTACGACGGTAATAAAGGTAGAATAGTACCCAACAATACATCTACTAATAGTAAATCAATCACTGTAACTTGGACTCAGAAGTATTCGGGTAAAACCCTACAGGCAACATTTACCCAGGCAGCAGGTAGAAAAGTTTATTCTTCATGGAATTATAACTGTAGAGTAGATAAAACTTCTTTCAGTTACAGTGGAGGTCAATCTAATGTAACTGCTAAGAGTGCAAGTAGAACTTATACTTGGAATGGTCAAGGTAGTAGTTATACAGAATCAGAAACTGCTACCGTAAGGGTTTCTAGTCCGGCTTCTATTAGTGGGAATAGTATTTCTATCCCAAGTAATAGTGGTTCTGCTAGAAATTTTACGGTTACTTTCGATTTCCCAACAGCTACAGACCAGACTATCTCAATTTCTCAGGAAGGAGGCCAAGTATCTTATGTAGATCATCTGTCTATAGATCCTACTACTAAGAACGTATCTGGAAGTGGTCAAACATTTGATGTGATAGTAAATGCCAACTATGATGAGTATTTGAATGGGATATGGCAAGAAAATATAAAATCTCAGTATACTAATGCTACTGTAGTAAGTGGGTCTTCATCCGATATAACTATAACTCGTACTAGTACTGGGTGTAGTATTAAGGTAGCACCGAATCCTAATGAGAGTAGCTCTAGGACTTACGTAGTAGAATTCGAATATGCTTCAGCTACTCCAGTCAGATTAAATATTACTCAATATCCTGCAGAAGTATCTTATCCAAGTGGAGGATATTACTTAGGTCAATCCAGAGTATCCAATAGTGGATTTACTACTTCAAATTTACAGGTTACAAGGGGAGATAATAAGGGAGGGTCTTTTACTGTATATTATAAATCCTATCGTACTAAATACGTAAATGGGTCATCTGCGGCGGGTATAGAACCAGTAACCCCAAATATTTCACCTAAAGATCTTTGGGTAAATACCTATATTGATCCTAGGCCCAATAGTGATAACGTATATACCGTTGAGGTTCGTTATCAAGCTAATTTAAACCATAGTAATCGAAGTACTCGAATTACTGGTTCTAATGGTTCAGCATATGATGTATATGTAGATTTCACCCAAGACCCGGCAGATAGTTATGAATTCCAGATTAGGAAAACTACGTCAGATTCTTGGAGTACAAGTATTACTTATGATAATTGGCCTGGAAATGACGGAGTTATGAATGGACCTTTCATAATTAATTCTCTTAAAAATGGGGAGAGATTTACTAATTGGTGGGCTTCTTCTAATGTTGACTGGATTACTATCCAAGATGATGGCAGTACGGTTAGATATATTGTAGCTACTAATAATGGTAGTTCATCTAGAACAGGAGTTATTACATTTACTCAAGGAGAATCTGGTAAAACTTGTACATTAACTGTTATTCAAAATGCTGGTATAAGTTATAGATTTAGCTTTAATGAGCTCGGTGATCAAACCGAAAGTGCATTATCGGTTGATTTTAGTCTTCAGACTATATCCATACAAGTATATTCTAATAATTCACAAGGGAAACCTGTCCAATTCGCCCTCTACTCAGGTATGGCGCCTTCTTGGGCATATCCTAACATACTTACTACCAATGCAATCCCTGAGGAAGTTGGGGTTGAATTCGATGAAAACCCAACTCATTCAAACAGGTCAGGTACCATTACTCTAATACAACCGAAGAGTGGTAAAACTCTAACTCTTAAAGTATCACAAGCGGGTAGGTTCTATAACTTAGAGTTACTAGGTTCGGGAGTAGTTTATTTATGGGATGATGTAATAAAACCAACAAATGCTCTTTCTCCAAATACTAAATATGCAACTCGATGTCCTACTTTATTAAAACACCAGGGATCTTTAACGGTGAATAATTCAGCTTTAGGGAGTCTTGGTAGTCAAGTAGGAAATAAAGATAGGATAAACATCTATAGATATGATGGTACGTGGAGATTTGTTACTAGTTTTATTTTGATACAAGGTGATCAGGCAATATCCTGGTAATAAACACAACACTAGTACATTTATTGATAGATAAAGTTAATAATTAACTTTAAAACTAAATCATTACAAAGACATATCTGATGCTGCTCGTGGAGTTACTTCTGAAGTTGCAGGAGTTTCTAGACAAGTAGAAGGTGTAGGTAAAGAAGTACTTAACAATCGCTTTGCTACTGAACGTGGCCTTTGTGATCTTGGTTATAAGACTAATGCCGATATCCGGGATTCTCGTGATCAAATGAGAGAAGAGTTTAATCGGGTTATGGATCGTCTTTGCCAGATGGAACATCAACAGTCAACTTGCTGTTGTGAAATTAAAGGCCTAGTTAGAGAATCCGAAAACAGATTGGCTCTTCAGGCAGAACGTAATCATGGCGAGGTAATGAAAGGCCAGCAAGAGATTAAGTGCTTGATTGAGAACACTGCAAAAGACCAAGAAATTGCTAGACTGAATCGAGTAGTTGATGCTCAAAGAGATCAAAACATTATTAACTCGGTAGTACAGGCTTTGGGTAATAAAATTGCATAATTTCTATTAAAGTTGATTAGGGAAAAGGGAGGTACCTGTAGTGGGTATTTCCCTTTTTTCGTTTTAATCTAGTAAGAAACATGGAAGAAGATAATAAACTACAAACCTTTACTCTCCAAATGCAACTACCGGCTCCTAATTTAGAGGTAGCAAAGAGAGTAGCCGATGAAGCACAAAGACTGATAGATATCTATGGATACTATAATTTCTTGAACCTAGTAGAATTTATGAAATGGAATCCCAGTATGGTTCAAATGGGATTAAGTCTAATCAATAAAAATAATGCAGTATGGAAGAAATGAAATTCAAATCCTTACAAAGAGGAGATTCAGTTTTTACTCTAGAAAGAGATAGAAGATCAATGTACCCGATCTTTGACCGAGCTAAAGTAGTAAAGGTGGGAGAAAGTAAACCCAGAGCTAATGAAAATGGCGATGGTTTTTCTAATCTTATAGAGATCGTTCTTCAAGATTCCATTGGTACAGTAACAGTATACTTACCTTCAGATGGAAATGAGGGTATTTATAACAATGTGTACTACACTCTAATCGGAAGTAATATTATAAACGAAGTATCATTGCAAAGATCACAGGCTCTCGGAATTATTAATAATGTGGGTAAATACGAGAACATAGTAAAGGAATGTGATAATATCCTTGCTATGTTCGAAAACAAAGAGCCAACTAATGGTAGTCAATTCAACGAAGAATTTGCTTCATTCAGGAAGGATGTAGTATCAGTATTACAATCACAACAGCAAGCCATAAACCTTATGATGGATTCACTTGGCTTGAATAAACCGAAGGAAAATCCAGATGGCAAGTAAGTCAGTAAACATAACTATAAGTACTCCCTTGGGAGACTTACAGATATATACTGACCCAAAAGAACAGGCTAGAGCTGAGAAGTTGATTGCCGAAACTCCATCTATCATGAGAAATGCCTATGATAGAGCTACTGAGAAATTTGGCAATCAACTTCTCAGACTTGTGAAAAAATGCCTAAGAACAGGTACTCCCCCAAGAGGAACCCATTGGGATCCTCACTCTGCTAATACTATTAAACGATATGGAGAGCATACCCTTTTGAATTATACGGGTCAGTATTTGAGATCAGTACAAATAGTAAAACAGAAGAATCGAACTTACGTAGGTATACCTACTAACCTTAAGAAAACCAGAAAGGGTGATAGGACTAGTAAAAGAACCTTGAACCAAGTAGCTATCATGTTGGAATATGGTTCTAGAGGTGGTAATTTACCTCCATGGGCACCAGCTTTCGAACAAGTAGGTGGTAAGAAGGTTCTGAAGGAAACTATAGTAAGAGAACTTCGTAAAGAAATAAGGAAATATAGATAATGGGATTTACAATAAGTAAAAATCAAGGTTCAGGTAGGACTGTTATAACAGTAACACCGGAAGAAAAGAATGCTACGGACAAAGATATAGTTCAGATCTTAACAGTAGAAGCTGTAGATGGGTCAACTAAAGAAGTAAAGCTTATCCACAAGAAAGGGGAAGGCAATTATGAATACACTTTCAGAGTTTCACCCACTGAATTATACTTTGAGCCTACAGGAGAAAGTAAAGAGGTTACTATTGTATCTACTAAACAAATGGTAATCAATGGAAAGAAAGTTGGTGATCCAGTTAATGTAAATTATACTAGGGAAAACTCGGGAGATGTATCTGGCTCTGGTACTACTATTATCATGAGCTTAAATGATAATAGGTATAATGAACGATTAGGTCAAGTAATATTTACTCAAGGAGAGTCTGGTAAAACTATAAGTGTAATTTGTAAACAAGGTAAAAAGGAAACTTCGGGAGATATAGGTATAATCAAACTATGGTCAGGCCCCGGAGTTCCAGAGAACTATGTACTCTGTAATGGAGGTCAGGTAAGTATAGCTGAATATCCAGAATTATATGAAGCTATTGGAGATAAGTATAATACTTCTTCTACTAGGGCAGGCTATATAAGTGTTCCAGATTTAAGTGGTAGGTTCGTAGTTGGAGTAGATTATAATGATTCAGATTACAGTAGTATTGGTAATACTGGAGGAGAAAAGAGACATCAATTAACTGTAAATGAGATGCCAAGCCATACTCACTCATATAATAAGATTCGTATCGAAACTCATGAATGGGGAGATAATGCCAATAATAGACCACACCCATTCTACGATTCAGGAGCTCAAACTGGTTCAACTGGTGGTAATCAACCTCATGAGAATAGACCACCCTATTATGTATTGGCTTATGTTATGAAAGTAAGATAGGAGGTAATTATGGTAAATTCACAAGAAATAGTAGAGAGAACCTTCTATATATGCCTATTGAAGGTTCTCTTAGAAAAGAAGATGGGACTTAATCCTGAGGATTATTTACCTTTATCACAAGAGAATGAAAAGAGATTCCAAGAAGATAAGGAAGCAATAGACAAATTTATTTACTTATTCGGTATAGGTAATAACCAGGTAAGAGGTCCTAAAACTTGTCCAAGGATAACTATAGAAAGCACTGCTTATTATCCTGGAGATATTGGAGTAGAGAAATATATCATTGGAGATAAATTAGAGGCAGGCAATTATCAGATGTCAGAGTTCCCGTATGAAACCAAGGATATCACTATCGATATTCATCTGGTAGCAACTACTCAGAATGATATGAGATTATTACACTCCATTCTTCATGAAGCCTTACCTACTCGAGGATATATAAGACCTTACTTCAATGATTTAGAAGAATGGGATAAAGGTAGGATAGCTCCTACTGGGAACTTATTTATAGAGATTGGTAATTTCTATGATCACCCAGATGAATCCCATGGATTATTGGAAAAGGTATACCAATATATATGCAAGGATGGTATTATACCAGAAAAACTGGTAGAAATGGGGGATCTAATACCTATAAAAGATATAAGTCTTTTACTAGGACCAGAATACCAAAAGGACGAGGAGATGCTCAATCTCAATATACATGTTTAACTCAAAAATTTACTAAAATGAAAAAGTTAGTGTTTATGCTGATGGCACTCATGGCTTTTATTTTGCCAGTGTCATTGTTTGCTGCAGAAGTAGAACCTTCAACTGGTTCAGAGTTCGTAATCAATCTGGGTACCTTTACGGGTATAGTAACTTTGGTATCATCTTTGGTTACTCAGATACTAAAGGTAATCCCAGCTATCAAAGACAACAAACTTGCTAAGATTGGTATATCTGCCTTAGTAGGTATTCTTGTATGTCTTATAGCTTGGGGATTACAACTTACACCATTATTGGAAAACTATCCTTTCTACCAGGTATTAATTTATGGATTAGCTGCTGGTTTATCAGGATGTGGTTTCTATGATGTGATTAAGGCTATCGGAGGTTTATTTAAGAATAAAGAGGATTAATTTTCTAATAATACCAGTAAGGTAACGATACTTACTGGTATTAATTAAATTAATGTATAACCTATAAAACACAAGGATATGTCAAAATCACCAAGAGTTGTTTTTAAATTCGAGAACAACAATGTTCAACAGACTACTCCTCTTTTAGGAGTATCATGTTTCTTGGCTAGAACTGAAAAAGGTCCCTATGATGATCCTTCAGAATTAATCACTTCTTTCTCTCAATTCCAAAGAATATTTGGTAAAGAGATTGTACCTGATGGTTCTGTATCTAACATAGAGAAAGCTTTAGTAGGAGGTTCTAAGCTAAGAATTATTCGTGTATTGGGAGCAGGTGCTAAAAAGGGTACCATTACTAAAGCAGAAGACTCTAGAGTATTAGAAGAAGATGAGATTGAATTAGCTTCTGCTATACCTGGAGAAGTTCAAGCTTCTGAAGTAATGAAATTTACTTCTGGAGGTACTAATGTAAGCTTTGGTTTGGTAACTAAAGAATATGGTGATCCTATTGGTTCTGGAGAAACCTTTAAAGTAGGTTTTTCTAAATCAGTGAATACCATCTTCTATAACATATACGATGCCAATGGTTCCATCCTGGAATCAGGTCCGGTAATTACTTATAAAACTAAGGATGCTCAGAATAAAACTTCTGTAGATTACCTGGCTTTAAGCAACTTTGCTAGTAATTCTGCATACCTGGAACCTAAAATGGTAACCACTACCGATAAGATTAAGTCTTTCGAAAACCTGGTAGCTTGGCTTCAGACTTCAATTGACCAAACTGAGAATCCACTAACTATCCAAGTTGGAGGTAAAGAAGCCACTAGTACTGAGACTATGTTCAATGGTACACTGGGTACTGCTGGTGCTGACCCTACTGCAGATGAATGGATTGCTTCTTTGGATTTGGTAAAGGATTATACAGATGTTTATCAGTTAGCTTGTTCTCATATTCATCAACATCTGAAAACAGATCAAGATGTTTTAAAAGTACATAAGGCTGCTAAAGATATGTGTGCTGAATTGCAAGAATATACCTATTACATCGAAGTACCTAAATATACTACCCATTATTCTGAGGGAACTCAGCCTAGAAATAAGCAGAGCATTATCACTTGGATTAATAACTGTTTGGGTAGTATCGGTAACTCTAGGTATGCGGCCTATTTTGCAGGTGGTATCAAGTACTACAATGAATTCGGGTTACTTACTAATTCAGATGTATTGGGTACCATCTTCGGTTTGGGTGATACTTCTGCTTCTAACTATGGACCTTGGAAGTCATTTGCCGGTATGAACCGTGGAGTAATCTATGATGGTCAGGGCCCAGTAAGTCCTAACTATGGTAGTGATTCTCGTTATAATGAACTAAACGAATTGGCTCAGATGTATGCCAACATGATTGTAATCAAAGATACTCCATCTTCTGGTAAACAAACCATGTTATGGCATTGCTTCTCTTCTCAAGTAAAACAGGATTCAGAAAGATTCCTTTCAATCGTAAGATTGAATCTGTACTTGAAGAAGACTCTTCGTCCTATCTTGAATAAATATTTGGAAGAACCCAATATCTGGAGTACTTGGAAAAATATTTATCTTGAGGTAAAACCCATCCTGGATAATCTGGTAGATGAAAATGCTATGTCAGAGTACACATGGATGGGCGACCAGGATGCTGGTTCTTATTCAGAACTCTCTGTAAATAATGAAGCTGATGTCCGTCAGGGTAAGTATAAAGTAATCCTGAAGTATAAAGATATTGTTCCTATGCAAGAAATTACAATTAACATTGTAATTGATGCAGCTTCTAATTCAGTTAACATTTCAGAAAACGAATAACATTAAAATCATAAAATATGGGAGCAAAAGTAAAGAATCCTAGAAAGAAATTCCTATGGAGCATCTCTTTCCCAAAACATCCTATCAATACATACCTATTCCAGACTTGCCAACTTCCGGATATAGAGATTGACCAGGTTGCTCATGGAGATGTAAACAGAGATGTAAAAACTGCTGGTAGAGTTACCGTAGGTAATCTGGTAGTAGAAAAACTCTTAACTACTGCTGGTTCGGATACCTGGCTTCAAGATTGGCTATACTCTTGCCAAGATATGATAGCTGGAGGTGGATTAGTTCCTAGTGAATATTGGGAAACTGCTATTGTAAATGAACTTGCAGAAGATGGAGTATCCGTCCTAAATACTTGGCTGCTTGAAGAAGTTTGGCCTTGTAAAGTAACTGGCCTTGACTTAGATCGTATGGCTTCAGAAAACACCATAGAAAATATCGAATTTTCTGTTGGTACTTGCGATAAGTATTAACTCTCTTAGTCATTTTCTTACTAGAGTTTTAGGTGGAGGGGTGGGATTCCTAGATAAGGAGTTTCACCCCTTTCTTGTTGATACTTACAGCTACTATGAAATTATGAACTTTTAAAAATTAGATAAAATGGATATGACACTAAGAACCTTAGTATTCACTGCTCCTTCTGGTAGACTTTTCGAAATCAGGGAGCAGAATGGTGAAGATGAAGAAATTATCACCAACCCGGTAGATTCAAAGAATTTAATGAACCTTACCAAGTATATTTCGGCAATAGTAGTTAAAACAAATGCTACTAAGTCAGGTAAATTAACCATAGAAGATGCTCTTAAGTTACCCTTGCTGGATAGATACTGTATCCTATTTAATTCTCGAATCTTCTCTTTGGGAGAGGAAGTAGAATTTACTTATAAATGGGATAACAAGGATTCTGTAACTTACTCTCAGGACTTGAGAGAATTTCTTTTCGATTATGCAGTACTTCCTACAGAACAAGAAATGGAAGAAAAACCCAATGCCATTCCTTACTATCCGGGAAGAAAAGGAGAAGATGGATTTACTCTTATGCAATATACAGAGGAATTGAACTCAGGTAAGGTAATCCAATTCGAATTGATGGATGGAGAAAAAGAGTCTCAGATGGTTCAGCTTTCACCAAGTAAACTTACTCGACACTCTACTCTTCTTCTTCGTAATCTTAAGTTAAAGGTAGATGATAAATTTGAGAAAGTAGAAAACTTCTCTCTATTCTCATCAAGGGATATGGCAGAAATTCATCGGTTGGTAAATACAGTAGACCCAATCTTCCATGGATATACTCAAATCGAAAATCCAGAAACTGGGAACATGATGGATTACCCAATTATGGCTGCTCCTGATTTTTTCTACTTGACGGGAGATATAATTTAGAGGAAGATTACATATACATTACTCGGGCTGAGATAGTCTTAGACTATCTCACCTTTTTGTGTCTACCCGTTCGTAAAAGAAAGAAATTCCTACTCATAGCTGAGAATTATTATAAACAAATGAAGAAGAAAATGTCAACATGATAGGAGATACAAAAAGTTTAGTAGAAGTCGGGGTATCAATGGTACTCCGAGATAAGTTTAGCTCTGAAACCGGTAAAATTTCACAATCATTCAACAATATGATGAATGATATGAATGACTGGAACAGGGCTATTCAGATGAGTGCAGGTAATGCTGTACAAAACAGTATGGGATTCCTTGGAGGCATGGCAGAAGCTTATCAGTATTCGGCCAAGGTCCAAGATACCATATTTATGGCCTCAAAGATTGCAGGAGCTACAGCTGAGCAACAAACAGAAATGATGCAATTAGCTCAAGCAGTCAATGCAGTTACTCCCTTGACTGCTGCAGATATTGCTTCCGGTCAAAGATATTTAGCAATGGCAGGTAATACAGTAGAACAGATAAAAGATATGACTGGGCCTGCTGCTAAGTTAGCATCTATCCTTGGTCAACCCTTTGGAGGTAAAGGAGGTGTAGCTGACTTGATGACTAATATCATGTCAATGTATGTTATACCTTCTCAACAAGCTACTAAGGTTACAGATGATTTATATACGGCTGTAACTAACGCTAATATGTCTCTTACCGATTTGGCTCAAGCTATTACTTATGCTGGAGCTGACATGGCTAATGCAGGATACGATTTAAGACAGACTGCTGCAGCTATTGGTGTATTGGGGGATATGGGTATTCAGGGTTCATCAGCTGGTACTGCATTAGCAAATATGATCCGTTATTTGCAACTTTCTTTAGCCGACCAGAAAAAGAAAGGATTTAGTGCATTAACTAGTTTAGGTTTAAGTCCACAAGATTTCTTTGATGCTGAAGGTAATCTTATTCGATTAGATAAGGTATATCGTAAGTTTGGAGAAGCTCTTATGAATAAACCGCTTCTGGAAAGAACTAAAGCTTTCTATAATATCTTCGGAGTTCGAGGTACTCGTGATATCTCTAATCAGATTCGAAATATGATGGCGGGTTCTGATAAGATGACTAAGATCTTAGAACAATATGATAAGAACTCCGGCATAGTAGAACAGGTTACTGAGGAAAGATTAAAGACTCCCCAAGGTATTATCGAAGCTTTCAAATCTAACTTTGAAAACTTGGTAGTGAATATAGGATCAACTTTAGCCGACGTCTTTAATCCTATATTAACTGTATTTACCAAGATATCTCAATGGGTACAAGGAATAGCTGGTACTATAGGAGGTCAGATAGTAGTTAAAGCATTAGCTTGGGGATCAATTACAGCTTTAGTAGTAAATGGCTATAGGTACTTAGCTGCTACTGGTAGAATGCTTTCTACTTATATGCAACAAACTAATACCCAATCTCAGGCTACAGCAAGTGGAGTTAGTAAGTCTGCAGCTGCAGCTGCAGTATTGGAGACCCGATTAATACATATCACTCAGATTATGAGAGAACAATATTACCTTCAAAAGGCAATGGCATTCGGTTGGACTGCTGGACCTAGAGGAGGTTGGTATGGGCCAGATGGTAAACGTATTAGGAAGTTTGGAATACCCGGGCTAACATTGGGAGGACTTGGGGGAGGTACTACTAAACCGCCTACTCCTACTGCCGGACCTACAGTAGCTAGGTTAGGTATGAAAGGTTTATTCGGTAGATTGGCTGGATTCTTGGGAGGTCCTTGGGGAATGGCCATTGGTATAGCATTACCTCTTGTAGCAGATTATTTACCCAGGTTAATAGATTCTTTAAACAAGAACACCGATTCTAATCTATCAAAGGAAACTCTAACTAGTGATGAATATTTAACTGAGAAAATGGCAAGAGCTATCAGGGCAGCTCTACTGAATGATAAACCCAATGGTACTGTTAACATTACTATTGATGGAGCACCAGTTGGTTCTGTAGCTCCAGGTGAAACTTTAGGAGTTAATTATGCTACTCAAATTGGATTAATACCTTAAATTATGGCAAGAATATTAGGAAAACTAGCGGGTAAGGTTGTTAAGAAATATAATAATCTTACCCAAGATACTGCTGGAGTACTTACTGGTCCCCTAAATAAACTATGGAGAGCTAAGATACACCTTAACCGATTAACTTCAGGTTTACCTAAGGATACTGCTCCTAGAGGTAAATTGTTTAATCCGAATGGAGCTTTGGGAGAAAGGGAAAGATCTTCCAAGAATCCATTACTCAACAGTTCTCTTCAAAGTATTAGGAGATTACAACTTCAGCATGGAAATCTTAAGATTGACAGAGATGATCCTGCTCAAGGTAGGACTGTAGTAGAAAACAATAAACTTTATGGAGTAAGCCAAGATATAAGAAAACTAAACCAGGTAATCATTTATAATACTAATGTTAGCCCATACCAATATATTGTTTTACAGAATAGACCTCTGAGCTTTGACTTTAGAGGAGAAACAACTTGGGCTACCATTAAGTCTATGGGTAGAAATACTCCTATGTATCATTATACTGGTTCAGAAGATATTGTACAATTCAATGTATCTTGGTACTGTGATGATCCGGATAATCCTGCTGAAGTATTAACTAAATGTAGGTTATTAGAATCCTGGAGTAAATCCAATGCTTATCAAGCAGCTCCTCCAATCTTACAGATTCAGTGGGGAAATTCTGATACTTTTGAAGGTCATTATTATATACTTACTTCTGCCACATATTCTCTTTCTAATTTTAGAAATGCTTCTAGACAACGTATGAAAGGTTCAGTAGATATAAGAGAAGACCTAAATCTGTATCCTGCTACTGCTACTCAAGAATTAATCTTCAAACGAGTAAGCTCATATAGTTTATCTTATGAGGATATTGTTAAAAGTAAAGCTGCAGAAAAGACTGTGGGTATTTTTACAACCGATAAAATCAAGTAACCATGGATATAACTTCTTATTTAGTTGGAGCAAGTCCATACGATAATGGATTTACTCTGAATTATGGAGATGGAGATTATTCTTTAGAATCCTACCCATTACTTATACCCTCTTCTCCCAATGACTTTCAGCATACCCTGAAAGAGGGTGAAACTCTACAGAATATCGCTTATAGGTATTATGGAGATTCTGGTAAATGGTATATTATTGCTGAGTATAATAACATAATAAATCCGTTCACTGAATTAAAAGGTGGAATGGTATTAATGATACCGGCTTATGGAAGTTAAAGCAAATAATCCCATATTATATAAAGGCACAGGTACTCCTTACCTAGCCATTTTTGATAATCAAGGTATACCAGTTATGAATCCTCTTACTGGTATACCTTTAGGAGCGTATATAAGTAGCTGGTCATATGTATATGATGAAGAAAAAGAAAACTTAGCTACAATAACTATTGATACTGGTAATCCAGATACTGTAGATGTAGAAGCTTTACAGGAAAATAGAGATATCTTTTTACAGTGGGGATATATTTTTAGTGATGGTACATTTGTATCAAGCCCAGCTATAAATATCAAAGTAAGAGATTTCGATTGTATCTTTGATTCTACAGGTACCCATATAACTATCAAATGTATTGATGGCACGAATCATCTTAGGTTTATGCCACCTCATAAACCCACCGAGGATACCGATGATAGTATGGTTAAATTCTTGGATTCAGGATGCGGATTAAATGTTGGAGTAATAATAGAAAGGTTTGAGTAATGGCAAATATAATAAGTAATCAAGCTTATGAAGCTATACAGGTACCAACAGAAGTTACTCCCGAAGTACAGGGTACCATTCTGTATGCTAATCAATTTAGTGGCATAGGTCAAGTTGGTATGCCAGATGATTTAGCTGAAGTACTTAATTCTAACTTAGGTACAATAGGTAATAATGTTCTAGTTCAACTAGAAGCTAAAATGGCTGCCTATGGTAATGGGCCTTGGTATGTAGATAGTAGAGATGGGGTAATTTACATACATAACCGTAAGTTTCAACAACCTCCTCATCATACCTACATATTCCAAGCTGAAAACGGAGAAGTATTAAGAGTATCTTTTACTACTCAAAGATCTACTAAGCAGAAGATGATGCAAGTGGGTAATACTATAAAACCTGAGGATAAGCAAATACAAATCCAGGTAAGTTACATCGATGACCAACAGAATGAGATTCTACATGACCCACTACAGTTAGATGCCCTATCTACAGTAGATGTGCAAAGCCCAGGATTATTTCATAGATCCCCCGAAGTTTTAAAACCTAATGTTGATAGTAAAGTAGAGAAATGGAAAGAAGATAGATTGAAATCCTTAGATGAAGAATTGGCTTCTAAAAAACAAGCTCAAAGACTAAAGACTGAATCTGCTAAGAAAGAATATGATGCTAAGGGTACTGGTTATTTAGATGCAGGTGGTGGATTAGAGTCTATGTCTGATACAGAATTAAGGGATGCTACTTCTCAAATGCTAGAGGAAGCTTATACTAAAGGAGAACTAACTAATATAAAATCTTCTATTGATGCACTAGTAGCGGGAGGAATGGACCTTACTTCTGCAATGAAACAAGTATACCAGGGTTTAAATTTCGTATTCAAAAATAAATACACTGAGGTATGGACTGAAGTTTGGGAAGATCCTCGTTCATATTCTTCTGGGGAATTAAAGTCTTCTAGTCGTGTGAATAGTATGACTGAACTGAATGCAGAGAAAAGGAAAACTCAGGAGGGGCTAGCTAAAATGCAAGAAGATCCAAATATCATTGTCTATCCTTTAACTCTTCATGAAGAATCCTATTATCCTCAAACTTATAATCCAGTCCAAGCTGGTAGAGGTCCTGGAGATAATCATGGGTACTATCGAAGCCGAGTAAAGGTATTCAAAAAGGTAAAACAGCTTTTGAAAGTACCTGCTTGGAAAACTCTTACTAACTTATATGATAGAACTGGAGGAGTAGGTAATAGAGAAAGAGCAATGAGAATAAATGCTAATGGAGGTTTAAAGATAACCGAGAAAAAACTAATCTGTCAAATGCAAGTAGTAGGAAGACCTTCATTAAAAACCTCAATGGTACTTCAGCTTTTGAACGTTGGTAAAAGGTGGTCAGGATATTGGTATATAAAGAAATGTACTCATAGAATGGATGCTGGTACAGGATATATTACTGACTTAGAATTAGTTAGGAATAATGGAACCGCTGGCTTTCAAGTTGCTGCTGGTAATATTAATACTCAAGATGTGGTATCTAATAATGCCAGAAGTCAAGGAACTACTGATGTAGGTAAAAATAAAGCTGGAGATGCTCATTCTTCTGATTTTACCATAAATGCTACTAAGGCAGAATATGAAGCCTTCAAAGCCTTGGATGGTAATACCGAAGAACAAAGAAAGTTTGTTCAAGATATGATTATCTATAGGGAACAGAATGCTAATACTCCTACTAAAGGTAATGATGGTATCATAGAAGTAGAAAGAACTGTATACCAATCTACGGGTAAGGATGGAGAAGATGTAGTTACCATTACTAATGTTAAACGTAAAAAGGTAGAAGCTACTAAGGATGTATATCGAAAGTATAATTTCAATATAGATTACATTATTAAACAGATGAACCAAGACTTTTCTAAAACTGAATAATATGGCTTATGAATCAGCAAAAACAATAACTGAACAAGGATTAGAATCCTTGGGAAGATACTATTCAGTGTACAGGGCTATGGTAGTTAATAACACAGACCCCGATCATATGAATCGTATAAAAGTGGCTATACCTGAAGTAATGGGAGGAATAGTACTCTGGGCTTATTCAAAGGGTCAACATGGATCTACTGGGTCTGGTTTTAAAATGATGGCTCCTAAGAATGGTGATATAGTATATATTACCTTTGAATATGGAGATCCTAGTAAACCTCTATGGGAATATCATGGTTGGGCTCAAAACCAAATACCCGATATCCTGGATGATCCTGATACTATGGGTATAGTTACACCTAATGGGAATAGAATCTGGTTAAATGATAAAGATGGATCACTCAAGATGTACTTATATGGGTCTGCTACTATTTACGCCGAAGGCCCAGTAAGTATAAATTCTAAAGCTCAAGTCTATGTGAATGCCTCAAAGGTTATAGTGAACCAAGGTAATAATGATGGTATAATCAATATCAATGAATTAACCCAGAAACTAAACCAATTAGTTTCAGAGATAGAATCATTAAAAGCTCAATATAATTCTCATACCCACTCTGGTATTCAATCGGGACCTGCAGTTAGTGGACCTGTTATTACTCCAGTCACGAAACCATTTTCTACTTTTAATAAAACAGATTATGAGGATTCTAAATTTGTACACTAATGGCAAATAACTTATACACTAATATTATCGGTATTGGTCCTTTGTTTCCAATACGGATTACTGAGAATGAAAAGGGAGAGAAAGGTTGGTATCCAGTAAATGGAGATATTGAACTTGTTCATAATAACCTATCTGCTCTCCTTTGGTATGATATAGGTCAAAGATTCAGGCAAGAAGATTTTGGTACTAGGCTATGGGAATGTATAGAAGAACCTAATACTCAGGCTTTAGCTTTCTTGGTAAAGGATTTCTTAAAGAAAGCCATCTCTACCTATGAAACTAGGATTACTTTTAAAAGTCTGAATATGAGGTTAGAGGGTACCAAACTTTTCATTGAGATGAGTTATGTAATTAATCAAACTGGTAGCCAACAGGTATTGGGTATTAGTTATGATAGGTCTGAAAATATTTTAAAAACCTTACTAATATGATAACGAATAAATGGCTAAACCCTTATCAGAGATCCTTTCAACAGATTAAAGCTAAGTTGATTGAATCTCTTACTACTATCAAGGATAAGAATGGTCAGACTCTTATCACGGATTATTCCGAGGGTAATATTCTGATAATTATCCTGTCTTTGTTTGCAGCTATTGCTGAAGTACTTCATTATTACATTGATAACGTGGGTAGGGAATCTTTCTTATCTACGGCTCGGCGTTATGATAGTGTAGTAAAGCATGGCTTATTGGTGGACTATCACCCAAGAGGAGCAGTAGCTGCTTCAGTAGATGTAATCCTAACTCGTGATCTTACAGGTAGTAATATTGCTTCTAGGTTGACTATCCCAAAAGAAACTCTCTTTACAGATGTTAATGGTAACTCCTGGCTTTCTGCTAGAGACGTAACTTGGTATGCTAATGTTACTACTTGTAAAATACCCCTGATTCAACATGAGAAATATAATCAGTCTGGGTTGTCAGGATTAGTAATACCTTCGGAAGGTAGGCCAGAAATTACAATAGGTAAATTACCCGATGGTAAATACTATGAGCATGGTACAATGCAATTATCTATTGATGGAACTACTTGGACTTTAGTAGATACCTTTGCTTATTCTAAACCTTCAGATAAACATTTTATGGTAACTGTCAATGCTAGCCAAGTTGCCGTAATAGTATTTGGAGATGGTACCTTTGGTTCTATACCTTCTGCAGGTCAAAAGGTAACATCAGCAAGCTTCTATATCACCACGGGTATTCAAGGTAATGTACCAGCTGGTTCTATTGTACAAACTCCAGCCATAGTAAAAGCTTCTATATCTGAGGCTACCACTAGTAATCAATATGCTGCAGGAGGAGGTTCTAGTTATGAGAACTTTGGTATGTTAAAAGAACATATACCCTTGAGTGTTAAAACTCTTGGAGTAGCTGTAAGCAAACAGGACTTCGTAGATTTAGCTATGCTAATAGATGGAGTAAATAAAGCTGCCGTAGATTATGAATGTGGAAGAAAGCTTACAGTATATATCAGTGCTGATAATGGTGGAGTAGCTGATTCTGCTATGATAAACAAGGTTTATACCCAACTATCACAGAGAGCCCCCTTAACTACTTGGCTTCAAGTTAAATCTGCAGGATTAGTAGATATAACCTTAGAGATAGAAGTAACCGGTAAGAAATCTTATAAGACCAACGAAATCCAAGCTCAAGTTCTGAATGCCTTATACAATGCTTATTCTATTGAGAACTCCGAGATTGGGGGCAAAGTAAGAATCTCAGATATTTATGCTTTGATTGATAACCTATCTACGGTAGATTACTTACATATCAAGAAGTTCTATATTAAACCTTGGCCTGTTACCATATATGGTAACAAGGAATTACTTCTTGGTCAGTTTAAATTAGAGAAAGCTAATGGGTCCATGACCTATTTTATAAACTTTACTGGAAGTAATTCATACACTGTAAAAGCTTCAAGTGGAGGATTCCAAACTACTGGCTCTGTAGGTAGTACTATAAACATCACTGATAAAAATAATGGTATCACTTTCTCTTTGGACATACAAGCAAATGGCTATCAACAGGGATATCGTTATTCTATTACTATCTCAGAACCTAATATGGATTATGAAGATCCTGGATATAACTTACCTGTATTCCAGAAATCTTCTCAATTAACTTTAACTGTTCACGAAACTGTTTAATATGATAGACCTTAAGAAACTTATAGATTTCCTACCTTTTGAATATAAAGACCAAGACACTTATAAGGTAGATGGAAAGGGTATCTTAGAAAGGTTCCTAGAAATTTGTGGAAGTTATTTTCAAGATAATATATCCGCAGATATTGAGAGTTTACTAGGAATAACTGACTTTGATACCTGCCCAGAGATTTATTTGAATTACCTTTGGGAAAGCTTTGGGCAATTACCTTTTGCAAGGTGGAATAATATTGATGAAGGGGCTTTTAAAACTTATTATAATGGTCTGTTAAGTGAAGCTGAATTAAATAGCCTTAAGTCTAAATGGGTTTTACCTAAGAAAGGGGCTTTAGCTTTAACTACTAAACAGATAAGAGATTTACTCAAGTATTCTATATCTCTGATAAAGATACGAGGTACTTCTCAGTTCTTTGAAATATTATTCCGAATGTATGGGTTAAACTGTACCATTGATGACCCCGCTAAATCAGGTTATGATGGTTGGTTAAAAACACATCCTTACTTTGACCAAGATCAGTATTATGATAAATCTAACTTTGATAACATTTACGGTTGTAGTCAATGTATCAATGTAACCTTCCATATAACTGGACATGGCTATTCAAATAACTCGGGAGAATTTATAGAGTTCAGAAAAGCTATAGAAAATATAATCGATAGATTTAAGCCTTATCATGTAGGAGCTACTATTGATTATGGTTTTAATATAAATGATAATTATCTGATAACAGCCGATTTTGTAGACCCAAATATAAACACTATTCAGCCTGGGTATATAACCTCTGTACCTATTAAGGTTACAGTCTCTAGTAATTATCAAAATGCCGACTTAAGGTATCAGGTATCTGGAGATGGTAATACTTGGGGTTACAAGAAATATGAAAATGGCACTATTTTTAATGCCACTATAGGTAATCAGACTTATTATTTTAGAAGTGTGGGAGACCCGACTAAAGTTACCCAAGTTCATGTAAAATTAAAGGAAGTAGTCAAATCCTATAATATATCGGTTAATCCAACTACACTGCATATTACACCAACTAATAAGGAGGTATCGGCTACAGTTACAGCTACTCTTTATCAAGAAGGTAAACAGACTCCAGTTAATATACAATTGGTTGGGGAAACTGAAGTTAAGCCTTCTGGTTCAACTTATAAATTTAAAGAGCCAGGTACTTATGAATTCCAGATTGTAGAATACCCAGTAAAAAGAGTTTCACTGGTTGTTACTAGAGAACCTAATAAATACAAGGTTAAATGTACTCCAGAAGAATTCAAGCTATCAAGTAATGTAACTAGTTTAGCTAAAACCATACTAACTATAGAAGATGATTATGATGAGGAAGGTTTGGAATGTTACTTGATTGGTAAAGATGATACTAGGTATAAATCTGGGGATACTTTCCAAACATTTGGTACTGGAGTTTATAAGTTTGCTTGTACTAAGGATAATTTAGAGAACTTTGATGGTATAGGAATATTTACCGTATATACCAGTATCTCTAAATTCACTTATCATTTATCTAAAGAATATCAAACTTTATCTTTAGAGACGGGAAGTGGATCTGTAAATCAAGAACTTTACTTATCAGTAACTCCCTCTGATGATTCCGATAATCTTATAGATTATGGAGTTAGTATTTATTGTGATAATACTAAGTTAACCGATATTACCTTGAATAAATCTGGTAATGGTAAAGCTAGTGCTACTTATCCATGCAATAAACCGGGAAGTTATAAAGCTGTATGTAAGGGAGATCCTTCAGTTTATACTACTTGGTCAGTATATAGTTATACCAAACCAGAAGATCCCTATATTTATATCGAAGCAGTAAATCCCTCAGATCCTAATTGGATATCTCCAAAGGATTGGGCTAATACTCCAAATAACCAGAAGGTAAATGTATCATATCAACTTGCTGAAGGTAAGTCGGTTACTATCCGAGTAATGTCTTTCGAAATAGAGGAATATGATTCAGTATTACTTATGGAAACCGGAGCAGAGTATAAATTCGAAGAAGTTATTACTTTAGATAAAGCGGGTACCTATACCTTTGTTGGTAAGGGTAATAAAGACAAGAAGGCTACATTAGTAATCAAAGACTATAATCTTGAAGTTAAGATAAGTTGTAGTCCTGAAAGAGCTACTCTAAGTGGGCAAGGAGAAGGAGAAGTATATACCACTGTGGTATGTTCTTCTAATCATAAGGATTTTATAACTGATGTAAGATTAGTGGGTCAAGCCGATTCACATCCAGTACCTTATGAATTTAGAACTTCTAATCCTGGTACTTATATATTTGAAGCTGTTAACAAAACCGATGTAAGGTGTACATTTGAAGTTACTTTAGCTTTTGATGTACAACCAAATGAATTGGTTTGGAACTCTGATGATATTAGCAGTAAAACTTTCGAAATAGATATACCCGAAAATACAGCATGGAGAATAACCCCGAAACCTCAGGAATAAATCAATATTACGACATGTATACTGAAACATCCACTACATCTATAATATCTAAAGGATTTACGGTAGCTTTTGCTACAGAGTGTCTTCAATTGTTATATGACCTTCGATGGATGATCCTATTAGCATTCATATTGATAATTGCCGACTTCTGGTTTGGAATGAATGCTAGTAAGTTAAAGGGCATACCCATTAGAAAATCCAGAGCTGGAAGAAGAACTTTTAATAAGATAATAGATTATATATGTTACTTATTAATGGGAGCCGTTCTTGGTAAGGCTATTGGAGAACCCTATGGGTTAAATCACCTAGTAGTATCTATAACCGTATTGGTAGTATGTTATGGATTCGAAGTGGATTCTATTTATGGTCATATATGTACATTACATGGAGTAGAAAAGAGATACAGTATCTGGAAGATACTTTGGTCTATAGTAACCTTGAAGTTCAATAACTTATCTGAAGCTTTCAAGGATATGTCAGAACAATCTAGGAATTATAAACAATCTAAAAACAATAGTAACAATGAAAACGTACTTTAAATATGAGGGTTTGATTAAATCTAAGGAGGCAGCAGAAGCAATTGCTGCCCCTGTTGCTCTTGGCCCATTCTGTGGATTCGGCTCAGTTAAGGTATCTGGTAATAAGCTATCAGTTCAAGCTAAAGCAGAAAATGGTAAGGTATTCAAGAATGATGTAGCAGATAGAATTACTGCTAGATATATGGTAAAGAATTCTGAAGATGGAGAATCACCTCAGATAAACTTCGGATGTATTTCTAGGGATGGTTATATATTCATCTCTGATGATGAAGAGATAGTAGTAGATAATATCCAAGGTGCTCAAGGGGCTAATTCAGATATCTTCTTATTCGCAGTTCATCAAGAAGTATCAGAACCAATTGAAAACCCTATTACTTTCGTAGCATATTGGTCTTCATCTTATGAAAGCTTATATACTCTGTATAAACAATCACAGAATCCTTACTATCCCTTAGCAGAAGACAAAATCTCTTGGGATATAGTAAAGAATAATCCTGCTTCACATGAGAAATTAAATTATACCTATCTTAATTCTCAGGTAGAGGGTGCTTGTGAACCCTACAGAAATAGTAAGAATACCATGGTACTGATTGGAGTATATGGTTCTGGTACTGATGCTAATACGAAGGAGTCAGAAAACTATGCAATCATCCCTTATGGAGGTTGTTTCCCTCAACCACTACCCTTTAACTCAGCCTATAATGGGATCATGACCCATTCTATTCAAAGAGTAGAACATGTACTGGAAGGATTCGGAGGTAAAGATGACCAGACTAATGGTATAACTAATCTACAAGAATATCTTACTAATCTGAAGAATGAGCTTATAGAAATGATTAAAAACTCGGCTTCTTCAGTTCCCACTGGATTAATCGCTATGTTTTCAGGTACTACTCCTCCAGAGGGTTGGGCATTCTGTGATGGTATGTCTGGTAGACCTAATCTATTGGGTAGATTTGTAGTAGGATATGATCCAAGTAATCAGGATTATAATACCATTGGTAACATGGGAGGAGAAGCCCTAGTAACTCTTACTCTAGACCAAATACCTCCTCATAGTCATAAGATTACGTTTAAAGAAGAAAAATGGGGGGACAATGCTAATAATCGACCATTCCCTAATCATACTAGGCCTGACTCAGGTTATACAGCAGATACTCAAGTAACCGGAGGAGGTAGTCCTCATGAGAATAGACCTCCTTATTTCGTACTAGCTTATATCATTAAACTATAATTCTATATAAACTTTTAAAATTATTAGGGCTTTTATATTTAAAGAACAGCTAATCGCTTTCGTCCAACACACAAGTGGAATTCTTATTGGGAAATAAGTTACACTGGAAAGGGAACCTCATGCACTGGGTTCCCTTTTTTTTTATGTTAGTAATGTAAGTCTTCTTTAGCTTTCTCTTCCCAATATCTTATCTCTTCTTTAAGTTCTGA